>BNJU01001439.1_pt1 | contig 152730 bp, 209 predicted proteins | sample 8539281 | NCBI WGS metagenome assembly BNJU01 (sample SAMD00202456, study PRJDB9452) | human saliva metagenome | isolation source: human saliva | place: Japan
CAGAATAAATGAGATATAAAAAGAATGTTTCTATATTTTTAGGGTTGGTGAAATTTTCCACCAACCCTATTTTAGTGTATACAAAAAAGGCCAACATCCATTATATTAAAAGCGCCTAAACCTAAAAATAAAAGGATGATGACCATATGAACAATATACTAGAAGCTACACTACAAATCAAAAGATAAAAACATTATTTGGGATGATAAAGTTCAAGAGAAGATATTTAAAAAGGGAAAAATCTTTTATTTTTATTCAGCTACATATACGCATAAACCAGAATTTTTGTACTGTTTGTGGGTGTAGTTAGCTAAAAATAACAATATCGTTAAAAACGGAACGAAAAACTTCTCGTATCACTCTCTGTTCTGTTTCAGGCCTTCCGCCTACTTAAATCTACGCAAGCAAAAGATTTCTCTGTAGAGAATGTAGTTCTTCATTTACCGCAGATGCTAGTCGCATTGTAGAAAAACATTGTCATATTTCGAAACGATTAAAAAATGAAATTAAGGCAAAAAAATAAGTGAAACAGTATCTGAAATATATATCTCAAAAGAATCAAATGTTTCAGTTCATACTGTAAGACGTATCATAGATGATACAGCACGATTATTAACGATTAAACCATTACATGATTTCCCTGAACATTTGTGTTTTAATGAATTTAAATCCGTCAAAGCTCTCGATAGTAATATGAGCTTCATTATTTGTGATAGCACTACACACAAGCTGGTCGATGTTGTACGTGATAGAAAATCTTACAGTTTAAAACAATATTTTCATCGTTTTGAGACTAAGACAAGATTAAAGGTAAAAACTATCTCAATCGACATGTACTTACCGTACATTCAATTAATAAAAGAAATGTTTCCTAACGCTAAAATTATCATTGATCCTTTTTCACATCGTACAAGCCTTAAATAGAGAATTAAATCGAACTCGGGTACGTGTCATGAATCAGCATCGTTATAAAAATCCTAAATTATATCGAAAGTTAAAACATTATTGGAAGTTAATTTTAAAGAACCCTAATGAACTTCAGAACTATAAATATAATCGTTATAAGCTTTTTTTGAAAGCTTCATAACAAGTAAAGGAATCGTAGATTATATCTTAGAAAACAATCCATCTCTAAAAATGATTATGAGGTTGTACATTCACCTCGTGAATGTATACAGGATAGAGATTATATAGAATTCAAGGAAACGATTGAAGCAGCTACGCAATTAGACCTATCTCCTGGTTTAAAAAGAGTATTAAAGACTCTTATGACTTACTTGCCATATATTCAAAATACTTGTGAGTATCCAACTAGAACAAATGGCCCTATTGAAGGAATAAACAATAAAATAAAAGTGCTTTAAAAAGAAATGCCTACGGCTTTTAGAAACTATTACTATTTTTAGAAATAGGATTATTTTTAATAACAAAAAAATGTTTGGCCCTAAAACAAAAAGGAATTAAGCAACAATTAGTTGCTTAATCCCTTTCCTAAATTTCTTCATCAACACTATTTGACAAAGAGCTCTTTTTTTAGTGCTCAAAAATAGCACTCAATTTTTAAATGGATTTGGTGTCAAAAAAATATAATCAAATGCAACAAACTAATTTCATTTTTAATAGGCACAATTAATTTTAGAAGATAGTACGAAAAAAATATTGACTGTTTTTCTTTAGAATGTGTAAAATTTAGATAGATTATTTAAAGTGAGGTTTTTTTATCTTGTCTATATTAAAGAAGAAATTTAATAAGTTTAGTGTTCTATTGAATCTGGTATTAATAGCTATTATAGCTATTGGAGTGCTATTTTTTTCTTACCTAAGGAACATAAATCAGAAGTCAAATCGTCAATTAATATCGAAAGTATTGAAAAAGTGAATGAAGTTGTATTTTTGAATGCGGGAATTAATGAAATTATTTCTGAAACAAAAACAACTCAAGTTTTTGGGTTTGATGTGCTGTTCTCTAAAAAAAGCAGCATTAGTAATTTTTAAATTATAACGCTAAATTTGGAATTAAAAGTAGTGTAAAGGTTGAACAAATAAGCGAAAAAGAATATAAGGTTATTGTTCCAAAATTGGAAGTAATTGGTGTTGAACTTTCAAAAGATGATCCTTATGATTTATATGATAGTCATGGAGAGTTATTAAGTGGGACTACAGAAGATGTTGATACTGGGAAATTGGTCACAAACCAACTTTCTAGTGATAAACAAGCAGAGTATTTAGATAAATTTAAGAGTGAAATTAAAGAATCTGCAATCAATTATTATAAAACAATATTTTCTTCAATGGATTCTGAAGTAAAAGTAACTATAGAATTTACAGAATAATTTTTGAAATACAAAACCCCTGACCATCTCTGGTCAGGGTTTTGTGTGGTTCTATAATTTTTTAGGGTTGATGGAAATTTTTCCACCAACCCTATTTTTAGTAGTATACAAAAAGGCCAACATCCATTATATTAAAAAGCGCCTAAACCTAAAAACAAAAAGGATGATGACCATATGAACAATATACTAGAAGCTATACTACAAATCAAAGATGCACACAATGAAGGTGTTACATTCCATTTCTTAGAGAATATTAAAGAAGTATTGCGTGATGAGAGTGGGAAAGTAACTGGTGTAAAGGTTATTACAATGGAACTTGGTGAATCAGATGAAAGTGGAAGAAGATTAACGCATGAAGTGGCAGGTAGTGAACATATTATTCCATGTGATCTTGTCGTTGCAGCAATTGAACAAAAGTAGACTTTAGTGTTCTAGATGAAAGGTAAAAATTTGACTTTTCGGTCAACATCAGAATACAATAGAAATAAATAATAACAGGTGATGCATATTTAGGGTCCTCAATCTATCGCAACCGCAATTAAAGACGGGCGAGAAGTTGTGACAGAAGTACATGAATCGTTTAAAGAAAACATATAAATAACTTGTGGTGCCTTTTCGTTTTTTACTGGGAAAAATTAAGGAACTATAGTTATAAATACTTTAAAGATATTAATATATTAACATGCGTATATTTATAGGAAGATTAAATAGAAATATTTGATATTAGCAAGAATATCTACATCTTATAACATATAGGTATTAATATATTCATAAAATATTAGGAGGAGAAATAATGAACAAGAAACTATTATCAGGCTTATGTGCAGCAGTACTCTTATCAGGTTTAGTAGGATGCGGACCCTAAGGAGTCAAAAACAAAATACCACAACAAGTACTTCTACAATAGAAACAAAAAATACCACAACAAATAACTCTGAAGTAACAGAGAAGAACTTCAAAGACTTCCCGGATACAGATGAAAAGTACTTCACATATGAAGAGTGGCAAGAAGGATACGCAATCTATAGTTGTACTTCTGACGACAAGGTTGTTCGTGTACCAAAAACCATTAATGGTAAACCTGTTATAGCGATTGCACAGCGTGGTATGGCAAATCTTGAAAAATGTGAAGCAATCGTCTTACCAGATACAGTAAGATATGTTGGAGAGTCATCTTTTGGTCAAGATAAAGCATTGAAGTACATTTATTTAGGAACATCATTAGAAACTGTTGATGATCACGCATTTTTAGGAGCAAGTTCTCTAGAGTCTGTTGTATTTCCAGAAGGAACAAAATCAATTGGTCAATTGGTATTTTCAGACACACCATCAATCAAATCGATCACAATACCTGAAAGTGTAATTGAAATAACAGACTTATTTTACTTCCCAGAAAATTCAAATAAGAATGTAGAAATCCATACACCTAAGGGATCAAAGGCAGAAGAGGCTGCCAATAGTTTAGGACTCAAAGTAGTAAATGACTAAAGGGGAATAGTATGAACAAGAAACTACTATCAGGCTTAGGGACTGACCCCAAAAAGTGAGAATTTAATAAAAACACCCTAGGGCTACCGTCTTCGGTATTCAACCGGAGACAGGTAGTCCAATTTTTGTTGGATTCTTTTTTCATTAGGTTCTTCATCAACACTATTTGACAAAGAGCCAAAAGAATCAGGTGATAAACCTGATTCTTTTTTGTTTGTATATTCTCACCGAGATTACATGATACCGAAGTAACGAGCTGCGATACCAACTGCAAAGAGTGCAAGGATGATTGTGATTGGAGATACTTTTTTCTTAAGCAACCACATGCAAAGGAAAGTAAGGAGAAGTCCCATCAATCCTGGGATCAATGAGTTCAACTGACCTTGAAGCGTTTGTGGTTGAACGCTATCCAAACTCAAACCGCTAAGTGCTTGGCCGAGGATTCCCTTCAATTCTCCACCTGTAACAGGACCTTCTGGGAAGACGATGTAAGCACCTTCTGACAATTGTTTACCTGGAAGGTTGATAGTGAAGTTGATTGATACCCAACGTTGTACAAGAACGGCAAGGATGAACATACCAAGGATAGAAGCTCCTTTAGTGATGTCTTTCAAGATACCACCTGACATGTCTTTGGTGATTTCAGATCCAGCCTTGTAACCAAACTCTTGTGTATACCAAAGGAAAGACATACGGATTGCATTCCATCCAAAGAAGAAGAGAAGTGGTCCAACGATATTACCAGTTGCTGCAAGTGATGCACCAAGGGCACCAAGGATAGGACGTACTGTAAACCAGAAGACTGGGTCACCGATACCAGCAAGAGGTCCCATCATACCAATCTTAACACCTTGGATAGCAGCATCATCGATGTCAGTACCGTTTGCGCGTTCTTCTTCAAGTGCAAGAGTAACCCCCATGATTGGAGCAGCTACGTATGGGTGAGTGTTGAAGAACTCAAGGTGGCGCTCAAGAGCAGCGGCTTGGTCTTCTTTTTTTAGTGTAAAGTTTCTTGATAGCTGGGATCAAAGAGTAAGCCCAACCCAAGTTTTTGCATACGTTCGTAGTTCCATGAACCTTGAAGGAATTGTGAACGCCACCAAACTTTTTAGCGATCTGATTTTTGATAATTGAATTTTTTTCAGCCATGATTGTTCCCTTTCTAGTAGTCTTCTAGGATATCACCGATTGGATCGTTAGAAGTTGCAGCTCCTCCGCCACCGTTTCCACCTTGTTTAGAAAGGTTGAGGTAGATGAAGGCAAGGGCAACACCGATGACACCAAGGGCAATCAAAGTCAATTGAGAGATTGCTGCAAGAGCAAAAACCGATAGCGAAGAATGGCCATACTTCACGAGTAGCCATCATGTTGATAACCAAAAGCGTAACCAACGGCAACGACCATGGCACCACCGACAGCCATACCACCTTTTAAGCCATTCTGGCATAAGTTCCAATACTCCTTGAACTGCTTCAGTTGGCATTGCAAAGCAAGAGTGCAGCTGGGATAGCAATACGTAGACCTTTGAAGAGCAAGAGCAAAGTAGTGAGCGCGTTCAACAGCTGCAATGTTTCCTTCTTTAGCAGCAGCATCTGCAGTGTGAACCAAAACCAACTGAGATTGTACGAACGATCATAGTCAAGAAAAAGTCCAGCTACGGCAAGAGGGATTGCAGTTGCAGTTGCGACTGCGATACCTTCAGTAGTAAAAGTTACCACCTTGATCATGATAATTGCAGCAGAACAGAAGCAAGAGCAGCGTCAGGAGCTACGGCTGCTCGATGTTAGCTCAACCAAGGGCAATCATTTGAAGTGATCCACCAAGCATAACCCCTGCTTCGAGGTTACCAGTTACAAGACCGATGAGGGTACATGCTACGATTGGTTGATGGAATTGGAATTGGTCGAGGATACCTTCAAGACCTGCGAAGAAGGCAACAACTACAACCAAGATAGCAGAAATGATTGAAATATCTGACATGGTTTTATTCCTTTTCTATTTAATGTTAATTATTGAACGTTAGCTTTGCTAATCAAGTCAAACAAATCTTTTTTTCGTGTCGTTTGGTACTTTACGTACGTCAAATTCAACACCAAGGTCACGCATTTTTCAAATGTAGCAACGTCGTCTTTGTCCATTGACAATACGTTGTTGATCATTGTTTTACCAGTTGAGTGAGCCATTGAACCAACGTTAAGAGTCTTGATTGGTACACCGCCTTCGATAGCACGAAGGGCATCTTGAGGTGTTTCAAACAAGATAAGGGCGTGTGTTACCAAAACGAGGATCTTTTGCAACCCTCAATCAATTTTTTTGATTGGAACAACGTTAGCTTTCACTCCGTTAGGAGCAGCTTGTTTGATCAACTCTTTACGCAATTCGTCGTTTGCAACGTTATCTGAAGCAACGATGATACGGTCTGCTTTTGAATCTGGTGTCCAAGCAGTTGCAACTTGTCCGTGAAGAAGACGTGTGTCAAGACGAGCAAGATTGATTTTCAATTTACCGTCTCCGATAACTGTTCCTTCTGGGATAGCAGCTTGGTTACAGGAGCAGCTGCAGCAGTTGCAGCAGTTGCAACTTCCTCAGCTGGGTTTAGCTCTTCTGGAAGAGCCTTGATGCCATCTTTTAGCTTCTTTTAATGATGTTCGCAGCGACTTTATCCACTCCAGCATTCGCGTCCATAAGACGCTCTGTGTAGGCTTGGATCAACATCGGCAAGTTAAGTCCAGTGATGATGGCAAATTTACGCTCAGGATTTTCTCCCATTACGCGACTAGCTTGGTTAAATGGAGAACCACCCAAAGGTCAGCCAAGACTAGAACCTCATCTTCTGCGTCAAATGCAGCTATATAGCATTGTTGAATTTGGCGTATAAATCATCTGGACCTTCGTTTGGCATAAAGGTTACAACTTGAACCTTTCTTGTTCACCAAAGATCATAGATCCTGACTGATGAATACCATGGCAAATTCATCAGTGGCTCGCAATAATGATTCCGATACTCATTATTGTCATTCCTCCTTATAAAATGTTTGACTTGTAGTTTAAGAAAAACTTTAAGACTCTTTAAGTATAAACCGTTTTTCAGCAAAAATCAACTACTTATAATAAATCCTAAGAATGTAGGGGGAAGTTTGTTTTTGAAGATATTGATATATCGATACTTTTCGAGATTTCATAAAAATCTTTGCATGGGAAAAATTAGTATAAAACTTCAAAGTAATTAACAATTTGTTGAAAGTCGTTTTTCGGTCAAGTTCTCATAGAGTTTTTGGTATAATATAGAAAGCAATTGATGTTTCTAGTAAGAGAATTTAGAGTGAGAGGTATATATGTCCCCTTCTGTTCAGTTATTGAAAAAACGTTATTTAAAAAATATCAAAGAAAATCCAGAACTCTACATTGGTATTGAGTTGGAGTTTCCTATCGTACACACGAAAGGGAAATCCACAGATATTGAAGTCACCAAGGACTTGATGCGATTTTTAGTGGATGCTCTCAGTCTGGAAGTTGAAAAGGCAGACCAGGAGGGCAATCCGATTCAACTTGTAGAACCGACGAGTCAAGATCGAATTCTGTTTGAGGTTTCCTACACGACCTTGGAATTTGCCTTTGGTAGGGCTCAGAATATCCAAGAGGTTGAAGGGCGTTTTCTGGCCTATATGAAGGTAATCCAAGAAAGGCTAGGCGAAAAGGACCATGCTATCCAAGGTTGGGGGATTCACCCGAACTGGGATAGCAATGATAATAGACCTGTGGCTTATCCACGCTATCAGATGTTGATGGATTATCTGAGTATGGGGACTCACCAAGAAAGTGCGCATTTACATGACTTTCCGCAATACGGAGCCTTCATCTGCGGGAGCCAAGTCCAGTTGGATGTTTCGACCGATAATTACCTACGTGTTATCAATGCTTTCACACAGATAGAGGCAGCCAAAGCTTACCTGTTTGCAAATTCTGAGTTTTCTGGTGCAGACTGGGACACCCAGATTTCACGAGATATTTTTTGGGAAGACTCCATGCATGGGATTTATCCAGAGAATGTTGGTGTCAATACCAGACTCTTTAAAGATGAAGATGATTTCTTTGATTATTTAGACCATTCTGCGATTTTCACAGCAGAACGAGATGGAGAAACCTATTATTTTTCTCCGATTCAAGCTAGAGATTACCTAGCTACTGATGAGATCCATGCTTATACTCTAAATGGAAAAGAGACTCTGCTTGCCCCTCTAGAAAAGGATTTCCAAACGCACCGTAGCTACCAATTCCAAGATTTAACAACTCGAGGAACGGTCGAATTTCGTAGTGTTTGTACACAGCCGTTAGACCGAACTTTTGCTTCAGCAGCCTTTCATCTAGGTTTGTTGGTGAATCTTGACAAGCTTGAAGCTTACCTAGAAACAGCTCCTTTCTTTGAAAGTTTTGGTCGTGACTACAAGTCTTTGAGAAGACAATTTTCTAAGAAACACCTCACAGATGAAGAAACAGCTGGGATTGTCCAGTTCTCCAAAGATTTGCTAGCGATAGCAGAGCAAGGACTTGAGAGGAGAGGTCAGAGTGAAACGACTTATTTAGAACCTTTGAAAAGAAGAAATTGACGTATAATTTTTCTTATAACGGAAGAATTTTTCTGAAAAAAATCATGTTATAATGAATGAGACTATAGATAAAGGATAGAGATTTATGACATTAGTTTATCAATCAACGCGTGATGCGAAACAAATACAGTAACAGCCAGCCAAGCGATTTTTGCAAGGCTTTGGCAACAGATGGAGGCTTGTTTACTCCAGTGAGCTATCCAAAGGTTGATTTGGATTTTGACACATTGAAAGACGCTTCTTACCAAGAAGTAGCTAAGCTTGTCTTGTCAGCCTTTTTGGATGACTTTACAGCAGAAGAGTTGGACTATTGTATCACCAATGCCTATGACAGCAAGTTTGATACACCAGCTATTGCCCCTCTTGTCAACTCGATGGCCAATACAACTTGGAACTTTTCCACGGTTCAACCATTGCCTTCAAGGATATGGCCTTGTCTATCTTGCCATACTTTATGACAACGGCAGCTAAGAAACACGGTTTGGAAAACAAGATTGTCATCTTGACAGCAACATCTGGAGATACTGGGAAAGCTGCTATGGCAGGATTCGCGGATGTCCCAGGAACTGAAATTATCGTTTTTTATCCAAAAGACGGTGTCAGCAAGGTACAAGAGTTGCAAATGACCACTCAAACGGGCGAAAACACCCATGTTATCGCTATTGATGGAAACTTTGACGATGCTCAAACAAACGTAAAACATATGTTCAATGATGTGGCTCTTCGTGAGAAATTGGCAGCCAACAAGCTCCAGTTTTCATCAGCTAACTCTATGAATATCGGTCGTTTGGTACCACAGATTGTCTACTATGTTTATGCCTACGCTCAGCTTGTTAAAACTGGTGAGATTAAGGCTGGTGACAAGGTTAACTTCACCGTACCGACAGGAAACTTTGGGAATATCTTGGCTGCCTTTTATGCGAAGCAAATCGGCCTACCAGTCGGCAAGTTAATTTGTGCTTCAAATGACAACAATGTCTTGACAGATTTCTTTAAAACTCGTGTTTATGACAAGAAGCGTGAGTTTAAGGTAACCACTAGCCCATCTATGGATATCTTGGTCTCTTCAAACTTGGAGCGCTTGATTTTCCATCTTTTGGGAAATGATGCGGTTAAGACAGCTGAACTTATGAATGCTTTGAATAACCAAGGTCAGTATGAATTGACAGATTTTGATGCAGAGATTCTTGACCTTTTTGCAGCAGAGTATGCGACGGAAGCAGAAACAGCAGCAGAAATTAAGCGTGTTTATGAGGCAGATGCTTATATTGAGGACCCTCATACAGCAGTTGCCTCAGCCGTATATAAAAAATACCAAGCAGCTACAGGCGATGCGGCTAAGACCGTGATTGCTTCAACAGCTAGCCCATATAAATTCCCAGTAGTTGCAGTAGAAGCTGTAACAGGGAAATCAGGTTTGAGCGACTTTGAGGCCTTGGCTCAATTACATGAAATCTCAGGAGTAGCAGTGCCACCAGCAGTGGATGGCCTCGAAACAGCTCCAGTTCGTCACAAGACAACTGTTGCAGCGGCAGAGATGCAGGCTGCAGTAGAATCTTATCTAGGACTTTAAGACAGAGGAAGTAAACTCGGTTGGGAAACTAACTGAGTTTCTTTTCATCAGGAGGAAGGATTGTTTAAGAAATATAAAGATATTCTCAACATAGCCCTGCCAGCCATGGGTGAAAATTTCTTGCAGATGCTCATGGGAATGGTGGATAGTTATCTGGTGGCCCATCTAGGTTTGATAGCCATTTCGGGTGTATCTGTAGCGAGCAATATTATCACCATTTATCAGGCTATTTTTATTGCCTTGGGAGCAGCAATTTCTAGTGTTATATCAAAAAGTTTGGGACAGAAAGATCAGTCTAGACTAGCCTACCATGTGACAGAAGCTCTCAAGATAACCTTGCTATTGAGTTTAATTTTAGGTGGCTTGTCCATCTTTGCAGGTCAAGAGATGATTGGTCTTTTGGGTACTGAAGCGCCTGTGGCTAAGAGCGGTGGACTTTACCTGTCATTGGTGGGTGGTTCAATTGTTCTCCTGGGCTTAATGACTAGTTTAGGGGCCTTGATTCGCGCTACCCACAATCCTCGACTGCCGCTTTATGTTAGTTTTTTATCCAATGCCTTGAATATTGTCTTTTCAAGTCTAGCTATTTTCATCCTTGATATGGGCATAGCTGGTGTTGCTTGGGGGACCATTCTATCTCGTTTGGTCGGGGTTGTGATTTTGTGGTCACAATTAAAACTTCCATATACGAGGCCAAGGTTTGGACTGGACAAAGACTTGCTGACCTTAGCTTTACCTGCAGCGGGAGAGCGTCTCATGATGCGAGCTGGAGATGTGGTTATTATTGCCCTAGTTGTTTCCTTTGGGACAGAGGCTGTCGCGGGAAATGCGATTGGTGAAGTCTTGACTCAATTTAACTACATGCCTGCTTTTGGTGTCGCTACGGCAACAGTTATGCAGGTGGCACGAGCAGTTGGGGAAGATGATTGGGCAAGAGTAGACAACTTAAGTAAGCAAACTTTTTTGCTTTCTCTTTTTCTCATGTTGCCCTTAACGCTTAGTATTTATGCTCTGGGAGCGCCCCTAAGTCACCTCTACACCAGTGATCCTGCGGCCGTTAAAGCCAGTGTTTTGGTGACGCTGTTCTCTTTGCTAGGCACTCCAATGACGACGGGGACAGTCATTTATACAGCTGTTTGGCAAGGCTTGGGAAATGCCCGACTTCCCTTTTATGCAACAAGTATTGGTATGTGGTGTATCCGTATTGGAACAGGCTATCTGATGGGAATTGTTCTTGGTTGGGGATTGCCTGGTATCTGGGCTGGAACGCTTTTTGGATAATGGTTTTCGCTGGTTCTTCCTGCGCTATCGTTATAAGCAATATATCTCTTTGAAAGGATGACATATGAAAAAAATTGGATTTATCTGGGATTTAGATGGGACCTTACTGGATTCTTATGAAGCGATTTTAGCAGGAATCGAAGAGACTTTTGCCCAGTTTGACATTCCTTATGATAAGGCTGAGGTTCGTGCCTTTATTCTACAAACGTCCGTTCAAGACCTGTTGGAAAAGGTGGGAGAAGAAAGAGGCTTGGATGCTGATATGCTCAATCAAGTTCGTGCTCAGAGCTTGGCTGAAAAAAATGCTCAAGTGGTTCTGATGCCAGGGGACACGTGAGGTTCTAGCTTGGGCTGATCAGCAAGGAATTCAGCAATTTGTCTATACTCATAAAGGAGACAATGCCTTTACCATTTTACGTGATCTAGGGGATTGGATGCTTATTTTACAGAAATTTTGACAAGCCAGAGCGGTTTTGCTCGTAAACCAAGTCCAGAAGCAGCTACCTACCTTATCAATAAATACCATTTAAATCCAGAACAGACCTATTATATAGGCGACAGAACCTTGGATATCGAATTTGCTCAGAATAGTGGCATTCAGAGTATCAATTTCCTTGAAAGTCCAGTGAAATGCAATCGTCAGATTTCTCATTTAGAGGAGATTCCTTCTCTTATTTTTTGAAATTTTTATGAAAGAGAATATGTCAGCTTTGATGACAAAAAAATCATACAAACTATTTCAATTAATGTGGTTTGTTACAGAGACTAGACAGTTTTATTAAATAGCCCCAAAAGGGCTTTTTTAATTTTTTCTTTGTGTTATGATAGACAGGTACTACATTTGAAAAGGAGTTTGAATAGTATGAAGAAAAGAATTATTTTAGCATCAACAGTAGCATTTATCATTTTGCCCCTGCCTTTGGCAACTCAAGCAGAAGAAAGTGCGTGGGCTCCACGTACCGTTGAGCAAATTCAAAACGATATTTCTAAAAGTGAAAACAAAACAAGTTACACAATCAAGTATGGGGATACTTTAAGCACAATTGCGGAAGCTTTGGGAGTAGACTTAAATGTCCTTGCCAACTTGAACAAAGATCAGCAATATTGATTTGATTTTTCCCTGAGACAGTTCTTACTACAACTGTTAACGAAGATGAAGAAGTAACAGAAGTTGAAGTATACACACCTCAAGAAAAACGGTGGTGAAGGAACAACTGCGACAGCAGATTTGACAAATAACCAAGTCACTGTTGATGACCAAACTGTACAAGTTGAAGATTTGACGCAACCAGTTGAAGAAACAGAAGTTGTAGCAGAAACAACAGATTCACAAGCTAATGAGGAAGCTGTAACAGAACCTGCAGCACCAGCTGAAGAAACAGCAACTACTGTTGAGAGCAACAACAGAAGCTCCGGTCACTGAAGCTGCAACTCCAGTAGCAGAAACCAACCAGACTAGTGGAAGAAACCAACGACTACAGTTGATGGAAGACAACTACAACAGAAGCACACTAACTAGAGGCTACAACAGAAGCTACAATCAGCACCATCAACTTACCAAGCTGAAGCAAGTCAAGGTGCATCAGCGACTTATGCTGCACCAGCAGCACCTGATTATGCAACGATTGCAGCTTCAAAATCAGAAAATGCAGGTCTTCAACCACAAACAGCTGCCTTTTAAAGAAGAAGTAGCTAACTTGTTTCGGTATCACATCATTTAGTGGTTACCGTCCAGGAGATCCAGGGGACCACGGAAAAGGTCTTGCCATTGACTTTCATGGTTCCCAGTAAGTTCAGCCCTAGGTGATCAAATTGCAGATTATGCTATCCAAAATATGGCTAGCCGTGGCATCAGTTACATCATCTGGAAACAACGTTTCTACGCACCATTTCGATAGCAAATACGGACCAGCTTACACTTGGAATCCAATGCCAGATCGTGGTAGCGTCACAGAAAACCACTATGACCACGTTCACGTATCTATGAACTAAGAATAATGAGAAGCTGGGAACATTTAAAAGTGTCAGCTTCTTTTTTTGTAAAAAAATAGTATTTATAAGTGAAATAAAAATCTAAAACATGATAAAATGTAAGCGGATACAAAAATCATACTAGCGATTTTAAGCATAGAGCGAAAGGATGATAAGAATGACAAACCGATTAAAAACCCCCATTTGAGAAAAACAAGAGATGATTTTTGAAACAGGAATTTTGTGGAGAAATTGTTGAACTCTTTGATTTTTTTACCCTCCAAAATGTAAAGTGGGAGCATGCTTCTTTAAAAAGATGGATGTCTAATGCCGTCCGTTCATTTTAAAGCTAGTGTCAATGTCGAAACTCAGGACTTTTCTGAACTTGAAGGACGTTTGGAATGGCTCCTGACTCCGGAAGAATTTGAAAGAAAAAGCATTGGGGCTTTAGTTTTGAACCCTACAAAATTCACCGCATTAAGTGTCAAAAACGTCCCTTCATGGAGTTAGAGCCTTATATGTCGGAAGTGGCGAACAACTGCTACCGCTTTGCTGGAATACCTAGATGACCAATCTACGGATGCTAGGTTAGAGACCTTGATTGAAACCTACCAGAAACCTGTTATCATTCGAGACGCTATTGGGGAGTTCACCCTAAATAGAGCCTATTCTTGGTTTGAAGGCTTCATCACCTATGAAGGGCGGTAAGATTCATGCTATGTTTGATGCGGGATGCAGATGAAAGTCTTCCTCCAAGTTCTTTTCGATGATTTAAAGAAATTTATGGAATCTTTCCAAGTCCATGATGCTCAGATTAAAAGACTATATCGTCAAAGAACTGTGGGAAACAGCTCAAGACTGGATTGATTCAGATGAAAAATGATGTGGAGTTAACAGAAGAGTATTTTACCAACTCACTTTCCTTGAGTGAACTATCGATCAACGAAGATGGGAGAATTGACCCTCTACTATGATGATAGCGAGGAAATTTTTTTGCAGGCCATGCCATTGAAGTCGTCATCGATAAAGAGGGAGAAATCCTTCGAGCAGATTTGGTAGGTTAGTGCTGGATTTTATCTAGAATATAAAAAAACATAGCCTTTTGGGATTGAAAACCAAGAGGCTTTTTTTCGGAGTGAGCAAAAGATTTGCATCGTCAATTTATTTGTAGTATACTTGATAAGTCAATTATTGATAAATCAAATATTGGCAAAAGGAGAAAAATACTCAAAAATGCATGAATTACTGTACCAGCTCCATTTAATAGATCAAACGATTACTCAACTTTTTGAGAAACAATTGGGAATTAGTTTGACCCGCTATCAAATTCTGCAGTTTTTATTGCAAAAAGTCACTGTGTAACCAAACAGCTGTTCAAGAGATGTTACAGATTGATCAGGCAGCTTTGACCCGCCATTTCAAGATACTAGAGTCAGAAGGCTATGTCAGTCGTAAGCGTAATCCGGTCAATCAGCGAGAAGTCCTAGTTGAATTAACCCAAGAAGCCAAGAATCAACTCTTGGTTAGTCCACCTAAACATCACTTAAAAGTGAAGGAACAGATGGAGAAACATCTTTATCGACTACTGAGCAGAAAGAGCTGATAACTCTACTGACAAAACTAGTGTCAGGTTTAGAAAAAATAGAATTTTAAGGAGAAAACGATGTCAATCATTACTACTATCTTAGCAACTATCGTTGCCCTCGAGCATTTTTATATTTTTTATTTGGAAAGTATCGCAACCCAATCAGACGCAACCAGCCGTGTCTTTAATATGAACAAGGAAGAATTAGCACGACCATCTGTCACCTCACTGTTTAAAAACCAAGGAATTTATAATGCCTTGATTGGGGTGTTTCTTATTTATGGAATTTATTTCTCACATAGCTTAGAAATCGTAACAATCTTTGTTTTATTTGTCATAGGAGCAGCGACCTATGGTGCCTTTAACTGCAGATAAAAAAATCATTCTCAAAGCAAGGTGGCCCAGCAATCTTAACTCTTTTGAGTATCCTCTTATTGAAAATAAAAACAACCAGCACCTTTCATGGAAAGGTGCTGGTTTTTAATAACTGATCTTAAACTTTTTCTGCGCTTTGATTTCAAGTATCTTTGATAGAAGAAGATTTGGCTACTATAGATATAAGGGAAGATAGAGATACTTGCGATTCCAAAGCTAATCCAGATAAGGATATACCAAGGAAGTAGCTGTAAATCAAGGACAAAGCGTTGGAATTTATAGCCTTTCATGAGAAAGCGGCTGGTATGCAGCACGCGACTCGGTTTAGCAATCCCGATTGCAAGGGTGTCACATAAGAGCAGTTCAACTTGGGAATAGGCATAATATTGTGGCAGATAGAGAATAGTTCCCTAAAAATCATTACAAGGACGCTACCAAAGAAAGTAGAGCGCAAAAGTAAGTAGGAAGTGTTCGATATCTGGATTTGTCACGTCGACAGATGGAAATTCGGGATGAAGTTCCACAAATTTACGAGCCATTGCACTGCTATAAAAGAGCAAGTAGACTCCAAAAAGATTAGGGATGCTCCATAAAAAGAGATAGAAACGCTTGAGCAAGAGAGTTAGAAATGTCTGGGTAAAGAAGCGGTTGTCAAGCAAGGACAGGCTATCTTTAAATGAAAGCTCTATCTCAGAAATTCTGTAAAGATTAATGGTAGTAAAGAGAGCACCAGCTAGGATAATGGAGCTTGTAAATCCAACGGCAATCGGAAAGAGAGCAGATTGGATTGTGATCCCTAGAAAACTCAAGAAGGACTGTTCAAGAATGCCCTCGTCGAGAAGGGATAAAGGTCTGATGAAAGCTCGATAGAATCAAGAGAATACTTGGTAATAAAAAGACAAGCAGCAGACGTGGGTGTTCAGCTTGAAATTGTCTAGCCTGCTGGCGAACTTCTTTTAAATTAATTTTTGGGTACTTCATTCTTTCATTATACCATAAATAGTACACAGCTTGCTAATCCATTGAAACCAGTGGACTTCTAGTGTGTTAAGCAAAAGTGAATACGAGATTGAATACGACTTTACTTTTAGCTGGAGCGGATGAAATCCATGAACTGGTCAACGACTTCAACACGTTGATTATCATTGATGTGGGTATACATATCAAGGGTGATTTGAACATTATTGTGACCGAGTCTATCTGAAATGATTTTTGCTGTAACACCAGCTTCAAACAGAAGAGAAGCATGTGTATGCCTAAATCCGTGAGGCGAAATTTTTTTAAGATCTTTGTGTTTACAAAAGAATCTGCTAAGCTTCACTTTCATAGTTGCGGCTAAAAGCCATCCCCCTATGTCATTCGTAAAAATATAATTCAAATCATGTTTGTAAGGCACACCAGCCTGGAAATATTCTTTTATTTGCTGTCGTTTCCAGAGTTTCAAAATATTCAGAGTTTCATCATCTAAGGTGATAACCCTCTTACTCCTTTTGGTTTTAGGGTCCTGAACAGTTTGTTTTTTGCCAATCACGACAGCCGTGCGAGAAATGCTTAACCGTTTATTTTCAAAGTCAACATCTGACCACATGAGGCCGATAGCTTCTCCAGTTCTCAAGCCAGAAAAAGCGAGTAAGTGGAAAAAAGTGTAGTCTACAGGTTTAAAATTTGCTTTGGAAACTTTAAGGAATTCGGTTAGTTCTTGCTTTGTATAGTAGTTTTCTTTGCCCTTTAAGGGTTTATTTTTAGGCTTGATAATCTTGTCTAAGGGATTTGACTTAATGATGTCAAGAGAAGTGGCATACTTGAAAATACGGCTAATAACAGAGTAGTAATTGGAATAGAGGACATAGCGATTGCTTAACTTTATAGCAACCTTCTGACAATAAGCGACATTGATCTGCTGAATCTTCATATCTGTAAAATATGAGTCAATCATAACATTAAGTTTCTTCTTAGTGTTCTGATAAGTTGTTGGTTTTACAGTGCTCTTGTAGCTTTCAAGCCATAACTCAGCGACTTCAGCGAAAGTAGGATTCTGGAAATCCTCATTGTTTGAAAAACCATTTTCTTCTACATCTAAGAGAAGGTCACGTTCGGCAGTCTTTGCCTCTTTTATAGTTTTAAAACCACGTCTTGTTGTGCGTTTTTCTTTTCCAGTAGCAGGGTCTATGCCCAGGTAAGTTTGAAAGAGGTATCTAGTCTCTCCTTTTTTTGTAATGTATTTTTTTATCATAAAATGTCCTTTCTTTTCGATTGCTTGCCCGCATAGTTGAAAAGGTGTAGAACTTATGATAAACTATAGTTGTATTTTTTTATCATCCTTTCGATTGCTTGTCACATGGAAGGTTGAAACCTCACACTCAAAGATGGCGGTCGGAGAGTGTGGGGATTTTTATTCATTTAATTTTTTCAATAGCTTTCAGGGCCTGCTCTTCAGTAAACTGAGCATCTTTATCTGTCAAACTTTTAAGTATTTCTTGGTCAGTCTTACCTGCACTTCTTTCTTCTTTTGCAATATCGAGCGCTTCATCAACCCAAACATCACCAACATTCTCAACAGCATATTGAGCAGCTTTCTTTGAATATTTGTGACTCGCACTTTCTGTTAAATACCAAAGAAGTGTTTTTTCAGAAAATGACGCTTTACTTTCGACAAGTTCTTGAGCTGTTTTAAGTGCATTTGTTTTTTCTTCGTCAATTTTGCTGGAAGATTGTTTTGTAAGACTATTCGATACACCAATTGCTAAGATAATGACCAATATCCAAAACCAGACTTTTTTTATAAAAAGGCTTTGAATTAGAACTTTTTCCTTTTTTTCATAACATCTCCTTAAACTATATTTGCTAAATTATAATATTTCTCTTTTACCATGATTTCATTTGTCATGGTTTTTAGATTGTAGTAAGACATGAATTTTAAGTAATCAAACTCTTTAGGGACGTCAAGGCTCTTCAGCGCGTCTTTATAGAGTCTTTTGTTATTCGGATTTTTTTGATAAGTGTTGTTGAATAATTAAGGCTACATTGGCTTTTTCTTCTTCGGTCATAGGAGGTTCGTTTGGATCGTCTACCGAAAACTCGATAGCATGCCACTTGTCATTGACTCTAATCCACTCTCACGTCTATGACATTGACAATCTAGGTTGTGTTTAATCACTTCCATTGGTCTGCTTTCACTACTCATATTATCCCTCTCTATACAAATCCACGACTTCACCGATAATTCGGAAGTCTGTCTCTGGTGTGATTGGCATATCCTTGTACGATGGGTTTAGGCTATGTAGGTATGCCTGTTCTTTGTCAATGACAAGCTGCTTGATATAAGCATCGCCGTTGTAGTTGAATACTCCGATAACACCGTCATTCAAGTCCACGCTGGTCTGAATGAATACCAGGTCGCCGTCGTGATAGTCAGGTTCCATGGAGTCCCCTTTGATTGGAATGACGAAGTCGGCATCGATATCTACCGGCAACTCAATCCGCTCTACTCGTACATCGTTCAAATACTGGCCTGTACCTGCAGAAGCTGGGTGGTCGTAGTAGTCGTAACTGTAGAGCTGAATAGCTTCCGATACTTCGTTTCCCTTCGTTTCTTCTTCGTTTTGTTCTTTCAGTTTCCTCTTTGCATAATTCAGGACTTTGACTTGTCTTGGAGGGTTTAGTTCATCGTAGATGGTTTGGATGGAGGAAGTGGGAGGGGATTGAAGAGTCTCGTTTTGAGAAGGGAAAAAATCATCTATTGAGACACCGAAAATATCACAAAGCTCAAAGAGCATGTCTTGATTGGCTTTCCTATCTCCTTTTTCATATCTACTAATAGTTTGTTTAGTAGTATTCAATCTTTTTAGCAAGTTCATCTTGAGTAAAACCGGCTGATTTTTCGAAAAGTTTTAATTTGGTTTCGATGTATTTTTCAAATCCATATTCCGTACCTCAATTTTAGTAATTCTATAAGTAGATTATATAAAAAGTCACCGAAAACGCAACTTTTTATTTTTTTAATTAAAATATTGTTGACAAGTCACCAAAATGGTGATATAATTAAACCAAGCTTAAGGAAATAACAAAAACAAAGCTGAGGGAAACACAATGAATAAAGGACTTACAACACAAGAACAAATCGCACTGGCGAAAGAAATCTTACAAGTTAAGAATCGCAGAGAACGCTCGCTTAAACTTGGAGAAATTCTAGATCGTGAAAAACTATCATCAGATGATATGTACGCATTGTACAATACACTACTAACAGCCATCAGAGTTTACGGCGACGTCATCGGGTTTGATGACAAAGACTTTCAAGAATGGCTCTTACAATCTTAGTTCTTGAAAAGGTTGAAGAGGCTAAACAAGCTAGGGTAGCGTAGAGAGGTGCGATCCCTCTCCTAGCTGTTGCTCACGGAGCGAAAAAAGAGAAAGGAGTAGAAAAATGAGACCAAGACGATATCCGTATAGCGGGAAAAGAAAAAGCCTTGAAAGAGAACCTGTAAACAGCGTTGACATCAAGGCAGGTACTATTAAGTTAGATAGTTCAAGTATAACCTTTAGTAGCAGTAAGATTACTATTAAAGGTCAGTCCATTACTAGTGTGTAAGTTCCGTTTGGGCTGATGCATTGGAAATCAGCTTGGATGAATTTAGATAAAGGAGGTAGGAACGTGCAAATTTATTTGTATCAACTAAGAAAAGAAAAAGGCATTACACAGAAAGAATTAGCTCAAAAGCTTGGAATTTCTGAGACGGCATATCGTCAGAAAGAGAAGGGACAGAGCGCTTTTACTCAGGATGAAATGTTTTTCTTGCGTAGCTTTTTTGATAAACCTTTGCAAGATATTTTTTTACCAAGAAAGTCACCAAAACGGTAACTTTATAACTAAAAACCAAAAACACCTGACGGAAATCAGGTGCTTACTTAAACAATTTAAACCATTATATCACAAAAATGCTTGCCCGCATAGTTGAGAGGATGTAGAAAATGGAAGGGATAACGTTACAATTACGATTGGATGGTGAAAGTGCTGAATTGTTCACCAATCAATTATTGGCTTTTGCTGAAAAACAGGTCAAGGAGCAGTTAGAGAATGATCGTATGCCAATCAATCAACAGGCTTTGATGAAGAAGTTTGGCTTTACTCATGGCTATATTAAGAAGTTAGAACGTAAAGGATTAAGATTTCGTAAGCAAGGGAAAGATATCATGTACGATGTCAATGATGTTTATGAGATTTTAGAGTTAGAAAAACAAGTACGAAAATTAAGAGCGTAAGGAGAACAAAATGACAGAACCAACTTTATCAAGCCAGCTGCTTGGCTTAGTGTCAATCTTTATCGGGATCTTTATCCTGATGCTACTGACTGCTAAAAATGAAAAATCGGATGAGCAAAATGTTGTGGTCATCATCGAAGAAACTGAGGATTTCAGAGAAGTCGCACGAAGAAACCTGAGAATGTGTGATAGAAAATCAACCTATGACACACAGCCTCCTGTAGGACTCGCTTCATCGATTGAGGACGTACCACAAGTTTTTAGAGCATGCATCGAAGATTATGACAGACTTGCTCAGGACTACCTGGAAGAAGCAGGTGACAATGATTTTCTAAGAAAGCAAAATGCAGGCCTCTTAGAAGAAAATGGGCGTTTGCTTTATCAGGAAATGACTATGAATTTCCGTCAGAATCCAAGAAAATGGAGGGCAAAGACATGAGTGTAAGTCGTGAAATGAGTGAGATGGAAATCCGTGTGTTAAACATGATCATGAATTGCGCGACTTTCGACCTGCCCATTCAAGCGAGTGAAATTCGTATCGAAACCGGACTTTCAAAACGTAAGTTAGAAGAAGTCATTGAAAGTCTTCGAGTTAATTTTAGACATCCAATTGTGGCTAAGAAGACGAAACCAAACGGATACTACTTACCACAGAGTGAGGAGGAGCGACAAGCTGGGCTTGCGCCTTATCGTCGTCAAATCCTAACTGAGCAAAAGAATCTTGCTGCAGTGATGAATGTGGATTTAGAAAAATATTGGGAGGATAGTGCATGAGTGAAGATTTTAGAATACTACCTCATGATCTAGTCGCAGAGCAGTCGGTTCTGGGTGCAGTCTTTATCTCACCAGAAACAATGACATCTCTAGCAGATGAATTGACTCCGGAGGATTTCTACAAACCTGCTAACAAGATTGTTTTTAAAACAATGTTGTCATTGCTTGAAAAAGGTGAGCCAATTGATGCTACGACTATGGTGTCTGCTCTTACCAATCAAGGTGACATCTCAAATATCGGTGGTATAAACTACGTTGTCGAGTTGGTAAATTCAACACCAACATCGAAAAATGTGGAGCATTACGCAAAATTAGTAAAAGAGAAGGCAACTCTTCGGAAAGTCATCGCTGACTTGTCTGATTCATTATCTAGTGCCTACCAAGGTGATGTATCGATTAGTGACATCATTGCTAAAACTGAAAAATCTCTACTGGATATCAGTAATCAAAATACAGGCACAGGTTTTCGTAATGTAGCCGATATCCTTGATACACATATGCAGATAGTCGAGACTCGCTCACAGACAGATGGATTCGTAACTGGTCTATCTACTGGCTTTGTCGGATTAGATAAGATAACAACAGGCCTTCATGAAGGGAATCTTATCATCCTTGCTGCTCGTCCTGCTATGGGTAAGACGGCGCTAGCATTGAACATTGCAAAGCATGTGGCTACGATGGAAAGAAAACCTGCTGTCATTTTCTCGCTTGAAATGGGAGCAGAGGAATTGATTGAGCGCATGGTGGCATCTGAGGGTATGATTCCAGGTTATCATTTGAAGACTGGGAATCTTAGTACCGATGAATGGAAAAGACTTGTACATGCGCAAAGCAATCTCTATGATGTACCTATTTTCGTGGATGACACGGCTGGGATTCGGATTTCAGAGATACGATCAAAAGCTAGAAAATTGTCTCAAGAAATGGGCGGTCTGGGCATTATCATCATTGACTACTTGCAGTTGATTACTGGGTCAAAGAGGGAGAATCGTCAGCAGATTGTTTCTGAAATTTCAAGGGAATTGAAGATACTAGCAAAGGATTTGAGGGTTCCTGTCATAGCCTTATCACAGTTGAGTCGTGCAGTTGAGCAAAGACAAGATAAACGACCAATTCTTGCAGATTTGAGGGAGTCTGGTTCGATTGAGCAAGATGCCGATATTGTAGCGTTCTTGTATCGTGAAGCTTATTACCAAAAAGAACAAGCAGACAGTCAGGAAGCAAATAACGTAACAGAACTGATCCTGGAAAAGAATCGGCATGGTAGCCTAGGAACAGTGAAGTTGTATTTTCACAAAGAATACACAAAATTTTCAAGTGTGGAGGGGTAGATGGCAGAAAGAAGAATGGTCAGCAAGACCATAATGCAAACACAAAAATTTTTAAGACTACCGCTTGAAACTCAAGCTCTGTATGTTCATTTGGTCATCAATTCAGATGATGACGGAATTGTCGAAGCATTTCCAGTCGTTAGAATGATTGGTGCCAGTGAGGATAGTTTAGGCCTATTAGTTATCAAGCAGTTTATAAAGCCACTTAATCAAGACATGGTCTATTTCATTACGGACTTCAACGAACAAAATAAAATTAGACCGGACAGACACAAGCCTAGTATACACAGGAATTTAGCTATTCAACAACTTGGATTAGAAGTTGATGGAAGTAGATTGATTGAGCCTGGAAAGGTAGTTCTAGAGCTTACTGAAGAAGGTCAGACAGTTGACGGACAAGTGACGGACAAATGTCCGCATAGTATAGGTAAGGGTAGTATAGGTAAGGGTAGTATAGATAATATCCCTTACAAAGAAATCATCGATTATCTTAATTCAAAGGCAGGAAAGAAATATAGAGATAATATTCAGAAGAACAAATCTCTGATTAAGGCTAGATGGTCTGAAGGATATCGACTAGAAGATTTTAAACAAGTAATTGACAATATGGTTAAGGATTGGTCAGGTACGAAGTACGCGAAATATTTGCGACCAGAAACCCTATTTGGAACTAAGTTCGATGGTTATTTGAATCAAGGGAATGTTGTTAATCGTGAGAAGAAAAAAGACGAAAGGCTAGGTTTTTAGATGAAACAGTTTAAACAATTTAGATCTAGAACGGTTCTTGATGATGTCTGTGAAGTCCATGGATGCCATCTTTGGTCTGTCAAAATTCCTATCAAGGGAAAGGTTGAGGAAATCAATCAATGTCCTGAATGCGAGAAAGAGAACATTCGACTCTTTGAAAAGCAGCTGAATATGGAATCCGAGGTCAAGAGTAAGCTTTCGGACACTTACGAGGTCTTTGCTCGTGACAGTATCGTTTCAAGTCAGCTGGCCAGCAAGTCACTACATGACTATGAGATTCAGGTCGATATTGATGAAAAGGCTATGAATTTTGTGAAGCGATTGGAACGTGAGTATGCCAAAGGCACGGTTGGAAATGCCATCATCACAGGACCTTCTGGTGTTGGTAAGAGTCATCTGACCTATGGATTAGCTCGGTTTCTCAATGAGCAATTTAAGTCTTATGATGAACCTAAAAGCGTGCTTTTTGTATCAATAGTGACTTTATTTGATAAGATTCGAGAAAGCTTTGAGTTTGACAATGGCTATTCAGAAGCGAAGATGGTCAAGCTATTGTCTGAGGTTGATTTCCTTTTCTTGGATGACCTTGGGAAAGAGAGTCGAAAAGCTGATACAAAGCGAAACGAATGGGCACATCAGATATTGTTCAAGATCTTGGATAATCGGACAAATACGATTATCAATACAAATCTGTCTAGTGAAGAAATTAAGGAGCTTTACTCGGACGATTTTGGGAATGGTGCTTTATCAAGTCGTATTTTTGAGGGAGCAACAGGAAAGTGCTTTGTGTATCCAGCTGGGATGAAGGATAGGAGGTATTGATGTTAAATCTATACTTTATTTACAACGGACACCGCAAGATACTCATTGGGAGTTTTGGGCACATACATAGCGCAATCAATGAATTAAAGCAACATCAAGCCAGCTACTCTGCTGTTAACAATCCACGCTTTCGGAAAAGCATGAGTGGTGAGAACATCAGGATTGACTACGGAGCAGCTGACTGCTACTACTTGATTACTAGGAAAACGGAGGGAAAATAAGATGAATACAAAAATGAATTTGGAAGAAAAAGTACAACAATGGTTTGTTGACAGAAATCTACATGAAGCAAATCCTGTCAAACAGTTCTTGAAGTTGATGGAAGAATCAGGAGAATTGTTTGAAGGTATTGCCAAGGATAAATCTGAACTGATTTACGATGCGCTTGGTGATATCCAGGTAGTAATGATTGGACTTGAACAACAAATCAAGAATGGAGCTCAGATCTCCGCTAACCAACAGGAACTTGAATTGTTGCTGATGGTTTCAAGCCTAGGCAATATCGCTCAAAAACTTTATGCTCATATTTGTCACAACGAAACTCAGACACCTCTTATTAAGTCTGATTTGATGTTTCTTGACAGCGTCATCAGCACGGTTTCATTTTGCAATGGAATTACAGCTGAGAATTGTTTAGAAGAAGCTTATGAAGTCATCAAGGACCGCAAAGGTAAGATGATTGACGGGGTGTTTGTAAAAGAGGAGGATTTATAAAATGAAAAAACTAGGAATTTTTATTGGTGTATTACTCGTAACAATTATCTCACCGTTTGTTGTTCAATTTGGTTGGAATGAGATTGTAACGACAATCCTCCCTGTCGGAAAGATTTCGTTTTGGCAAGCTTTGGGAGTAGATGCTTTACTAAGCTTCATAAATCCAACAATCTATAGTGATGAAGATATTTCAAAAAAAATTACTCAGGCCATTTCAAAGATTATATATTTTGCATTTGTTCTGTGGCTAGCTAGTTTGTTTTTGTGAGGATTTAGAATGAGATATTTTAAAATTCTATGTGTTGTTTTACTCGCATCCTTACTCATAGCATGTCACCAGATTTCAAGTGGGACGGTGGTAGATAAGTACATTGATGAACCTCATACAACGTTCATACCTGTTATGACAGGAAAAAGTTCGGTACTTGTGCCAACAAGAACAAAAAGAAGATATATTCTGGTCGTTTCTGGATATGTAGGAAATGAGCACGTTGAAGAAACATTTGAAGTGACAGCCGAAGAATACAAGCACTATGAAATTGGCAATACTTTTATACAGGATGCCGTTTTAGAAAACAAGGAAGGGGATGAATAATGAAACCTGAAAAAAATGACAACGTAAACAAACCAAGTCATTATCAAGGCTCAAAAGGTCTTGAAAGTATTGAAGTGATTGACAACTTTATTGGCAAATTGCCAGGCAAGGCAGCATGGTGCTGGGGAAACGCAATCAAGTATCTACTAAGATTCCAAAAAAAGAATGGTCTTGAAGATTTGAAAAAGGCTCGCAAAAACCTTGATTGGTTGATTGAGGAAGTAGAAAAGGAGTTAAACAATGATCAATAATGTTGTGTTAATAGGTCGCTTGACTCGTGACCCTGAGTTGCGATACACACCATCAAACGTGGCTGTTGCAACTTTCAGTTTGGCAGTGAATCGCAATTTTAAGAATCAGGCAGGTGATCGTGAAGCCGATTTTATCAGTTGCATCATGTGGCGTCAGCAAGCTGAAAACTTTGCAAATTGGCTTAAAAAGGGTGCTCTTGTAGGGATTACAGGTCGCATTCAGACTCGTAGCTACGATAACCAGCAAGGACAACGTGTCTATGTGACGGAAGTTGTAGCTGAAAGTTTTCAGCTTTTGGAAAAACGAGATAAGACTGCGGACCATTCGAGCATGGAAAATCAGATGCCACCAAGTTTTGGAGCAAGTGATCCGATGGATATTCCAGATGATGGATTGCCATTTTAAGGAGGTGTGAAGGATGAACAGACTGAAACAATTAAGACACCAAACAGGCGACACACAAGAGGATGTTGCTAAAGCTATTGGCGTAACCCGTAGAGGGTACCAAAAAATGGAAAACGAAGAAAGCCAAATCAAATCAGATAAAGCTCAGAAACTTGCCAAATATTTTGGTGTAAGTGTAGGATACTTGCTTGGTTATGGACCTGAAAGTGAGCAAGTTAGCAATCATCAAAAATAAAATTTGCTTCTCTAATGGTGAAGAACTTAGTTTTCTAGTAAGAAACTTTACAGAAAAAGAATTGACAAAAATTACTAGCCAGTTCAACAATGGGAATTTGATGAGGATTAGAAATTTGTCCGTCAACCCTAAGAATGTCAATTATTTTTTTGTTGAAGACTTTGAAGAAAAATGAGGAGGTTGAAGAATGAAAGATTTGATGTTTTGGGGAATGTTCTTTGCTTGTTTGCTGATTTCGGCTATGACATTCTACATTATGTATTCTCAAGCGATGGTCAATAGAGATTTGGTAAGAAAATACCAGGATTTAAAAATGATTTTTTTACATGTTTTTGGCTGGGATGAATATGACTGGGCAAAAAATTTTAGGGATTATGCTCGCAAAGTTGAAGAACTTATCAAGTTTAAAAAGAAATTGAACAACTTGAAATTATTAAAAAGCAATAGAAGTCAAAAAGTTTGGAAGAGCTGCAGAAGAAGAAAGAACAGATTGAAAGTGTAATCAAAACGTTAGAAAAATGAGGAGGTGGAGTGATGAAACAACCTGAACGATACCCATCTGGGCGCTTCATTCCTGAACTGATTGAAGATGAAGATATTATCTTTAACAAAGACAGTGAATATCACAAACAGAAGAAAAAGAAAAGAAGAATCCTATTTTTAAAAAGAAATAAGCCCCTGAAATAGATGGGCGCTTTAAGGAGGTCACAGAATGAGCCTTACGCTAAATAGCACAATTGGAGACTTAGTTTTGGCAATCGGAAAAATTATCGTTGAGTCTGACAGTAAAACCAATACAGCTATGCTAGAGATACCCGATCAAGACTTCTACTTAGAAATTACCTTTAAAACAAAGAAGGAGGCAACCGAATGAAACGTTTTATCGCAATTTGGATTTTATTGTCTGCTGGATTAAATGTTTGGCAGAGTATCCAGATTAAGAAATTAGAAGAAAAGCGCCCGATGATAGTCTATAAAGCTGACAATCAAGGAGCAGAAATCAAAGGTAGAGTCTTACAAAAGGATAAGATTGGTGACATGTACACTATCACAGTACAAAAATTACGGAGTATTCGTAGTTACTCAAACAAACTATGAATCTCTCAAAATAGGAGATGAGGTAATATTGTAATGACAAAGTACAAGAAACTAACTTACATCATCATTCAGGAAGCAATGGCAGGCTGCATTCATGAAAGCTAATACCAGGAAATGGAGAGCAAGATGAATAGAAGGATTAAGAAGAAGAAAGCTAAGCAACTTGCTCAGAAGAAACAACTAGAATTAGAAAATAAAACTTATAAAAGTTAAGTCAGGAAGAAATTGAAGTTTTATCTAGAATGATTAAGCAGATAGTTTCTGACATCAGTAAGGCTTTTTCTAAAATGTTCGATAGCTTATTTAATTATTTAGAAAATTCGGAGGTAAAATTTGAAGAAATTGAGCGACGAAGACCTCAAAACGTTAGACAGAGAACTTTTCAAATTCCAAAACATTCAACGTACAATAGATTTGAGAAGGCTAGAATTAGAAACTCGAAACCCAGATGCTCAGAGTGGTCCTATCGTAGGAATAAGCAAACCTACCGAAACTATCGCAATCAGAATCGCAGATGATCCAACCTTGAAATTTCTCGAAGGGTTCAAAGCTATTATTAACAAACTCCTGATCAATCTAGTTGATGAAGATAAGGAAATCTTTAATCTGCGCTGGAGATATCCTCAACTGAGATGGGAAGAAATAGCAGAACAGAAATTCATGAGCAAAGCTACAATCTATCGACGTAGAAGGATCATTCTAGAGCAGTACGCTATACTGAAAGGTGAGTTGTAAATAAGATTGAGACAAAAGACGTCTTGAAGTCTCACAAAAAAAGGTTTATCATGATAGCATGAACTTCTGAAACAAAAACACATATCACACTTGAGGAGTTATCCTTAATTCTAGTCAAAAAGTTGTCCAACAGAAGCATCATCAAGAGTCAGCGAATGCTGGCTTTTTGTTTTGGGAAAGGAGGTAGAATATGGAATTTGTATCACCGATAAAAGATAATGACGACATTCAGGCAATGAAAGATTATCTCAAGGAGTGGAATGAGATGTATTATATGCTATTCATTACAGGCCTGAATACTGGTTTGCGAGTCGGAGATATACTTACCTTGAAAGTTAAAGATGTTCAAGGCTGGCACATCAAACTGAGAGAACGGAAGACTGGCAAGCAGATAACAAGACGGATGACAAAAGAACTCAAGAAAGAAATGAGGAGATATGTTGAGGGTAAACCATTTCATCATTTCTTATTCAAGAGTAGGCAAGGTCAGAATAAAGCGATCACTCGTGAGCGAGCCTATCAAATCATACATGAAGCAGCTGAAGAACTTGGCATTGATAATGTTGGCACACATACAATGCGCAAGACATTCGGCTATAAATATTACAACAAGACAAAAGACGTAGGGACATTACAGAAAATGTTCAATCACTCATCACCAGCAATAACTCTTAGATACATAGGGATTGAGCAAGCAGAGCTTGATGATGCGCTACGGAACTTTGTCATTTAATTTTTTTGGATATTACTTTCACATAATGAGTTAAGCATAAACTGAAAAAATGAAACGCTTTAAAAGCTATGATTAGTAAGGGTTTGAGATTTAGAGTGAATTTAACAAAATATAAGATATGTGAAGCTGAGAGAGAAAAACGAAGTATAAAGAGGTAACAGAATGGATACAAAATTTAGAGCATGGGACGAAGAAAAACGAAAAATGTTTTACAGGGTCGTGGTAGGCAATTGCGACCAAAACGATGAAAACCGTAATTGTCCATTAGTCTACTATGAGGGCAGTGGATGGAAGCACTTTGAAGATTTGAAATACATCACTCAATCAACACGCACTTATGACAAAGAAGGCAGAGAAATTTTTGTAGGGGACGTTCTTCAAATTGATTTTGTAAAAGCTATTGTACGCTTTGGGAAATATCGCTACTATGAAGAAAAGAAAGTACTCTCTGGAAATGGTTTCTATCTTGAATGTCTAAATGTCGCGGACCCAGATTGTATTTCACCCTATGAGCCGGATGTATTAGATAAAGCTGAAATCATTGGAAACATTTTTGAGAATCCAACACTAGAATATCATTTTATAGGATTGAGACCAAAATAAAATTGAGACAAAAGACATCTTGAAGTCTCACGAAAAAGAGTTTATTATGGTAGCATAGATTTCTTGTATGAGAGGGGATAGGTCACTGACCTGTCCCTTTTAGTATTGAGAAAGGAGGTTTGAGATGTATAACAAACCTATCAGACCGACCTTGAAGTCTAAGAAGTGGGAGAAGTTCCGTGACAAGATAATGCGTAAGTACGATTATCTTTGTCAAGAAAAGTTTGAGATATGGGATTTCAGTAGCAGCTGAAATGGTACATCATATCTTTCCTGTATCTAAATATCCTGAACTTGAATTCGTAGAGTGGAACTGTTTGCCACTAACAAATAAAAAACACAATACGTTTCATGATAGGGTAAACGACAAAGTGATCAATCAAGGATTATTTTGGCAGAGAAAAACGAAAAAAAGAATTTGAGGAATTTTATGGATACCCCCCACCTCTTTAAAAATTATTTTTGGGCGATTGGGTACCGGTGAAGGGAGCTTTTTCCAAGTCGGGGACCTTCAAACAAAAAGGGGATAAAAACTAAGTAATTTTGACAGAAGGAGGTAGTTTTTGGCTAAACCAATTACAGCGAAGTCTATCAAATTAAAAGTGGTCAAGCAGATGAAAGACTTGGGCACTTATCGGAAAGAGTTCGAAATGATCATTGACATTTTTGCTGGTATGCTATACCAGTATCAGAAACTTGCTCAAGATTATGCTGACATGGGTTATCCAGTAACTGATACTTATGTCAACAAAGCTGGTGCTGAGAATGAGCGTAAAGTTCCAATCTTAACCGCAATGGAAATCCTACGGAAAGACATTCTCAGCTACTCTAATCAGCTGATGATGAATCCGAAATCTCTCGGTGAGGTAGTAGAGCAAGAAGGTGATTCAGTTCTTACTGAGGTTCTGAAGTTTAAGAACGAAATCAAGAAAAAGCGAGTGACTGGTAATGGGTAATCTTGACAAAGCGAAAGAGTATGCTCAGCACGTCATTTCTCATAAAGAGGAACATTGTGAGGAAAACATTCTTGCTGCTGAAAGATTTATTCGTGATCTTGATAATCCAGAATTTGATATGGATGAAGAAATCGTTGATTTCGTTGTCCACTTTATCGAGAACACGATAGTCCATCAGCAAGGCGATGATATGTTTGCTGTGTCAATCCGTAACAAGCCATTACTTTTGCAACCGTGGCAACATTTCGTAGTAGTCAACTTATTCGGATTTTACTACAAAGGGACAAACGAGCGTAGATTCAAAGAAGCGCTTATCATGCTCGCTCGGAAGAATGGAAAGACTTCGTTCACTGCTGCAATCGCTCTTGCTTATCAGATATTAGACACGGATAGCGGTTCGAAATGCTACATCGTGGCTAACTCAGTCAAGCAAGCGATGGAAGCATTCGGTTTCTTGAAATTCAACGTAGAACGATGGAATGACAAGAACATTCGTATCAAGGACAATAACCAGGAACATTCCATCAGCGCTAACTTTGGTGATGAAGGTTCTTTCTTCATTCAGGCACTGGACAACGATGAGAGTCGTCTAGACTCTTTGAACGGAAACGTTATTATCTTGGATGAAGCTCACACGATGAGAAACAGTAAGAAATACGGTCTTATGAAAAAAACAATGTCAGCATACCGAAACAGTATGCTTTTTGTTATCTCTACGGCTGGGGATATTCCTACTGGTTTCCTTGCTAACCGTCTGAAATACTGTCAAAAGGTTCTCAAGCAATTAGTCAAGGATGATTCCTTGTTCATGTTCATCTGCAAAGCTGACCAAAACACAGATGGCGATGTAGGAGATTACCTGGACGAGAACGTTCTAAAAAAGGCGAACCCTTCATGGGGTGTGACGGTATCGCTCAAGGCTCTGAAAGAAGAAGCAGAACAAGCTATGAATGACCCGCAGACTAGGAATGAGTTTTTTAACAAGACTTTGAATGTATTCACAAACTCTATGAATGCTTATTTCAATCCTGATGAATTTATAGCTTCAGACAGTCAATACGATTGGACATTGGAAGAGCTAGCACGCTTACCTATTCAGTGGTACGGTGGAGCGGACTTGTCAAGGTTGCATGACTTGACCGCCGCCGCCCTTTATGGTGTTTACCACGACGGCGAAAAAGATGTTGATATTTGTATCACACACGCTTTCTTTCCTCGTGTCAATGCTCAAAAGAAAGCCAATGACGATGGCATTCCACTTTTTGGCTGGCAGTCTGATGGTTGGCTGACGATGAGCAATACTCCGACCGTTCTCTATGATGATATTGTTAAATGGTTCATCAAGATGAGGGAGAAAGGGTTCAAGATTGCTGCTGTCGGTATGGATAGAAAATTTGGTAGAGAATTCATGCTAAAGATGAAGCAAGCAAAATTCAAAATGATTGACCAGCCTCAGTTATTTTATTTGAAATCAGAGGGATTCAGAAGGATTGAATTGAAAGTAAAGAATAAAGAATTCTATTATGTACATTCGGACGCTTATGAATACTGTGTCAGCAATGTCAGAGCCATCGAGAAAGTAGATGATGCTGTTCAGTATGAGAAATTAGATGGGGATGGCGGTACAGCAAGAATTGACTTGTTTGATGCAAGTGTTTTCGCATGTATTCAGGCGCTTGCTAACCTTGGTAAGAACAAGAATGTGATGGCTTACTTTGATTAAGTAGAAAGGAGGTGAGAAATATGGGAATCTTTGACAAATTATTCAAGCGTGGGAAGTCTCAAACGATGTTCACAAGCTTTGGCAATTCTGATTTGGGAATCATGTATGACGGGGATGGCTATATTCCATTAGCAAGGAATCCAGATGTGATCATGGCAGTCAATAAAATTGCTGACATGGTTTCAAATATGACAATTCAGCTTATGGAGAATACAGAATCCGGTGATGTACGAATCAAGGATGGGTTAGCCCGTAAGATTGACATCAACCCTTGTGATCACATGACAAGAAAATCATGGATTTTTAAGATTGTAAGGGACTTGCTTCTATTTGGCGATGGGAATTCTGTGCTACATGTGGAATACGATCCAATGACTGACTATATCAGCAATCTCAGACCATTCCCAATGTCAGAAGTGTCGTTCAAAAGTAATGATTTAACATACATGATTCATTTCAGGGACACTGATTTTAATCCAGATGAAGTGGTCCACTTTGCCATCAATCCTGATCCAGACCGGCCTTATATTGGGACCGGTTTTAGATTGGCTTTGAAAGACATTGTCCGAAATTTGAACATGGCCACACAGACCAAGAAGGGCTTCATGAACGGAAAGAACGTTCCAAGCCTCATTGTGAAGGTGGACTCATCCAGTGAAGAACTTGGAACCGTGGAGGGTCGGGAGAAAATTGCTAAGAAATACTTGACAACAAGCCAGTCAGGGGAACCTTGGATTGTTCCTGAAGCCTTGCTTGAAGTTGAACAAGTGAAACCATTGAGTTTGAATGACATTGCTTTGAATGAGTCAGTAGAAATTGATAAGAAGACAGTAGCTGGGATGTTAGGAGTTCCGGCTTTTGTTTTAGGAGTAGGCGATTTCAACAAAGAAGAATACAACAACTTTGTGAATACCACTATCATGAGCATCGCAACAACGATTACTCAGACACTTACAAGAGATCTACTGACTTCATCAACACGCTACTTCAAATTCAATCCACGCTCATTGTACTCATACGACATTACAGAGCTTTCAACAGTTGCTCAACAAATGACCAACAGCGCTGCAATGCGTAGAAACGAGTGGAGAGATTGGGTGGGTATGACTCCAGATCCTGAAATGGATGAAATTATTGTTCTTGAAAACTACCTTCCACAAGGGGAGTTAGGCAATCAGAGCAAATTAAATAAGGAAGGAGGAAATGCCAATGAAGAAACGTAATTCATACATCGCTACTCAATTTGAGACACGAGAAGAACAGGAATCTGGTGACTTGATTCTGAGTGGCTACTTCATCCGGTTTGATGAAGAAACTGAGCTGTGGCCAGGCTATTTTGAAGTGATCAAACGTGCAGGAGTGGAAGAAGCAATCAAGAATGCAGATATCCGTGCATTGTTTAATCATGACCATAACCTAGTATTAGGACGCACAGGGAACAGCACAGTGAGTCTCAAAGTTGATGACAAAGGTCTCTATGGTGACATTATCATCAACAGGAATGATCCAGACGCTATGGGAGCCTATGCCCGTGTACAGCGTGGGGATATTGTTGGATGCAGTTTTGGATTCATGCCTATTAAGGTGGACACTATTGAACGTGAAGATGGTTCCTATCTTGATACCGTGCTAGAGCTTGAAATCTTTGAGGTCAGCCCTTGCACGTTCCCAGCTTATCCACAGACTGAAATTGCTGCACGGAAGAAAGACTTTGAATGTCTGAAACGTGCTAACAGTGAAGCGTTAAATGAACGCAAAATGAAAATTAAGGAGAAATACAATCTATGAATAAAGCATTGATTTATGGCGCACGCATGCGTGCAAAAGCAAGCAAGGTTGTTGAACTGGAAGAAGCAATCACAGAATTGAATGAACGTTCTGCAATCGAATCAGAAAAATTGGACCGTGCTGAAACTGAAGAAGAAGTTTCAACAGTTGAAAAGAGCCTTGAAGACATCCAAAAAGAATTGGAAGAAAAACAAGCAGAAAAAGCAAAAACTTGAAGAAGAAATTGAAGAACTTCAAAAACAAGTTGATGAACAAAATCGGAAAGCCCCAACTTATCCAGACGGGGAGCAACGTGGAGGAAAGAAATTGGAACAACGTGACGCAATCGCTAAATACATTCGTACTGGTCAAACTCGTGACATCACAGGCTTGAAAACTACTGATTCAGGAAGCGCAGCTTTAATCCCTACTGAAGTTTTGAAACCTCATTTTGTTAACAAAACACGTAATCCACTTTTGGATCTTGTGGAACGTGTGAAAGTTAACAGTGGATCTGGTAAATATCCGGTTATCAAGAAAACGGATGGTGTAATGGTTTCAACAGATGAATTGAAATCAAATCCAGAACTCGGAAAACCAGCAATCAGCGAGATTGATTATTCAATCAAGACTTACCGTGGATATATTCCTGTGTCACAAGAAATGATTGACGACGCAGACTATGACATCATGGCTATTGTTGAAGACGAAGTGATCAATCAAGGTGAAAACACTGAATTGTCATTAGTTACAGCTGTCCTCAAAACAGCAACTCAAGCAGATGCAGCTGGATTTGATGGTATTAAAGATATCTACAACAAGAAACTTAAATCAATTTACAAAGCAAGCATCGTTGTAACTAAGTCAATGTTTGCCGCACTTGACAAGGTGAAAGACAAAGATGGGCGTTACATGCTTCAAACAGATGTGGCTTCACCTACTGGCTATTCATTTGGTGGGAAAACAATCTACAAAGTAGATGACACAGTGTTTGGAAACGAAGGAGACATGAAATTCTTCATCGGTGATGTTACTGAGTTCGTCAAAGAGTTTGACCGTTCTCAAGTATCTGTTAAATGGGTGAACAATGACATTTACGGACAATTGCTTGGGCTTTTTATCCGTTTGGATATGAAGAAAGTAGATGAAGAAGCTGGATTCTTTGGAACCTACACTGACGTTGTGGCTTAAGGAGGTAGCGTATGAGCTATAAAGTAATCCGTCCTTTCAAGGACTTGGCTGATCCTGAAAAACATGACTATGCTGTTGGCGATATCTTTCCTCGTGAAGGATATGAGCCGACAGATAGCTTTACCAACGGTCTTTTGACTGGTGCTAACACTGCTGGCTCTATTTTCCTTGAAGTTTTTGGGGATGATGAACCTAAGAAACCAGCGTCTAAAACAAAAGAAGTGAAGGAAGAGCCCGCAGATGAGCAGGAAGAAACAGTTGAGGAAACTGCTGAAGAGCCTGCTAAGGAAGTTGAGGAGTAAACATGGACGAAGGTCAGCTTTTGGAATTGCTGAAACTCAAGCTGGGTATTTCAACTGACTTGAGAGACAAGCCGTTAAAAATCATTTCAAGTGTCATCACTGAATTGACCGATAATCTCGGTATCGAGCTTGTTGGTGAACGTGCTGACCATGAGATGTTTATCGTCGACTATGCTGCTTATCGCTATGAGGGTGGGGTGGATATGCCACGTCATCTTCAATGGCGACTGCATAATTTACAGATAGCATCAAAGAAAGAGGTCAAGAATGTGGAATCATGAAATCACGCTGATCTCTAAAAAAGTCACAGGTAAGGATAAGTTACTACAACCAATCTCTAAAGATGTTGAAGTTGCTCTCTTATGTCGCAAAAAGAGGGTTACTCGCTCTGAATTTTATCAAGCGAATCAAGCAGGTTTAAAGCCGAGCTTGGTCGTTGAGATTCGAAATTTTGAGTATGAGAATCAAGAGTTTGCGAAGTTTGAAGGTAAGCAATATCGCATTTTGAAAACCTATCCTATTGATTCTGAAATTTTAGAGTTGACTTTGTCAGAGGTCTTGAAATGAGTAATGACCTTGCTGATTTGATAGCGAAAGAGCTTGCAGCTTACTCTGACGAGGTTACTGAAGAAGTGGATAAGATTGCAGAGCAGGTGGCTGATGAGACTGTGGATGAGTTGAAAGAGACAAGTCCTAAACGGTACGGAAAGTATCGTAGAAGTTGGAAAAAGAAGAAGTTGGCCAATGGCTCTTTTGTTGTCTTCAACGCAGTTGCAAGTCTTACTCACATACTTGAGAACGGACACATTTCAAGAAATGGTGGTCGTGTCGCTGGTATCGTCCACATCAAGCCAGCTGAAGAAAAAAACAATTCAGAACTTTGAGAAGCGTATCAAGGAGATTGGGAAATGAAGCTATCAGACTTTGCTGTTATTTTGGAACAGGCAAACTTGCCTGTCACTTATCGAGCGTTTAAAATCGGGAACGCTCCTGACCTACCTTACCTGGTCTATTATGAATCTAGTCCAGCCATCAATGCAGCTGACAACACGGTTAATCATCAAATTAAGAGCGTTACAGTAGAGCTAGCTTTTGAGCAGAAGGATGAAGATTTGGAAGAACGTCTGGAAGAGCTGTGGACAACCCACGAGCTCTTTTTCGATGTTCAAGAAGAAACATTTATTGAGGCTGAAAGACTCTATGTCAAGTCTTATACGGTCTATCTATACTAAGGAGGAATGACATGACTCAAGAAAATAAAGTAACCTTTGGATTAAAAAATGTTCACGTTGCGCCAATTAAATCAATTGGTGCAGATGGAGTGATTGCTTACGATGAAATTTTCCGCTTTCCTGGGGCAATGGAATTGACATTGGATCCAAAGGGTGAATCAACACCAATCAAAGCAGATGACATCGATTATCACTTTATGAATTCAAATGAAGGATATGAAGGTAAATTTAAAATCTCTCACATTATTGAAATGTTTGCGACTAAGATTTTGGGTGAAATCAAAGATGCTCAGACGGGTGTTTTGACTGAAAAAGCTGATGCAGAATTCACATCATTTGCCTTGATGTTTGAATTTTCAGGGGACAAGAATAAAACACGTCACGTCCTTTACTACTGTTCAGCGAGCCGTCCAGGCAATGGCTCAAAAACCAAAAATGGTACAAACGTCAACGAGCGTGAACTTGGCTTTAAGGCAAGTCCTCGTCCTCTGGATTCAGTTGTTAAACGTTCTATCACATCAGCTGATAGTAAAGAAATTTATGACAACTGGTTCAAGAAAGTGTATGAACCTACTGCGGTGGTAGCTTAAGGAGAAAATCTATGCGTAAGATCGTTTTGGTTGGTGATCAGGAGTATGAGTTAGGCACAAATGGCTATACTCCTATCGCATACAAGCAACAATTTGGGAAAGATTATTTCCAAGATTTGTTCTCAATGTTGAAAAATCAATCATTCATGAATGAATTGAACAAGCTGGAACATGACAAGGAATTGACAGCGACTAATATTGATATTTCGATGTTGTCAGATTTTGATATGACCTTTTTCAACCGTCTTTTTTGGACCTTTGCTAAATCTGCAAATCCTCAAATCAAACCTTATGAACAATTCTTCATGGAAATGGAAGTCTTTCCGATTCAGGAAGTTGGTCCTGTGTTGATGGAAATGCTGAATGCGAGCATGACGACAAAAAAGCACCAGATGACTCAGAATCAGCTAGCGAAGAAATTTTCACAGTAGAGTCCTATCTGTCCTGCTGTAAAGAAACTGGTCTGTCTATCGACGATCTAAAGCACATTTCAATCGGAATGGCTCTAGATTATCAGACGGATTATGTAAATTTACGGAGCGAGGATAAAGGTGGCGAACGGAAGGCAACGCAAGCTGATTTTGACAGTTTTTAAAGAAAAAATGAGTGCTGAGAGAGCGATTCTGAGACCAAGTTCCTTGAACTGACTGCATTATCAGTCGTAGAAATCCTCTCAGCACTTTTCTATTTTTTTGAGAAAGGAGGAAATATGGCAGGAAATATCAAAGGTATCAAAATTGAAATTGATGGCGACACGCAACCATTACAGAAGGCGTTAAAAAATGTTAATAAGGCTGCTACTGATGCAAGTCAGGAGTTGAGACAGATTGACAAGGCCTTGAAGTTTGATACAGGGAACGTAACGCTTTTGACTCAGAAGCAAGAAGTTCTGCAAAAGCAAGTTTCGACGACCAAAGAGAAACTAGAAACCTTGAGACAAGCTCAGTCTCAGGTGGAGCAGCAATTCAAAAATGGTGATATTGGTGCTGACAAGTACCGTGCTTTCCAACGTGAAGTCGAAGTTACTCAAAATGTCCTGAAGGGATATGAGGTAGCTTGCAAGTGTGAATCAGGCGCTTGCTGAGAATGGGAGTGCTACTCAGAACAACAAGAACCAATTAAAAGAATTGCAAAATGAGCAGAAGCAACTGGCTAGCGAGAATGAAAAAGTAGTCAGTTCATTCAAATTGCAAGAAAGTCAGCTAGGAGCTAACGCAAGTGAAGCTGACAAATTGGCGCTTGCTGAGAAAAGGATTGGAGCTCAATCTGATATCGTTGCTCGGCAGATTGAAAATCTAGAAAAACAACTAGCTCTTACAAAGCAAGAGTATGGTGAAAATTCAGCTGAAGCCAATAAAATGGAAACTCAGTTGAATCAAGCTAAAACAGCTTACTCGAATCTCTCTCAAGAGATGAATAATCTTGGGAGTGCTGGGAAACAAGCGAGCGGGTCTCTTAGTGAAACAAACAATCTCTTAAAAGCTGAATTGCTCAATCAATTTTCTGAAAAACTATCGGATATCAGTCAAAAGCTGGTTGATTTTGGTAAGAGTGCTCTTGAAGCCTTTCGTCAAGTTGATGAAGGCATGGACACCATCGTTACTAAAACTGGCGCCACTGGTGATAGCTTGAAAGGGATGCAAGATATCGCTTCAAGCATCGCAACAACTATCCCAACTGACTTCAGCAAAGCTGGGGAAGCTGTCGGAGAGGTCAACACACAGTTTGGTTTAGCTGGAGATGCCCTCAAAGATGTATCCGTAGAAATGATTAAATTTGCTGAAATTAATGGTACAGACATCACCAATTCAACCATTTCAGCAAGTAAAGCTTTGGAAGCTTACGAGCTATCAACAAGCGATTTAGCAAAGGTTTTAGACTCTACTACTTACACAGCTCAATCGACTGGTGTATCTGTTGATGACTTGATGAAGAAAGCTATCGAAGGCGCACCACAGATTAAAATGCTAGGCCTCTCATTCGAGGAAGGTGTAGCACTACTTGGACAATTTGAAACAAGTGGTGTGGACGCTTCAAGTGCTTTATCAGGATTAACGAAGGCAGCAGGCTCTTACGCTAAACAAGGCAAGACTTTAAAAGAAGGTCTTGTCGAAACAATCGATAAGATAAAGAATACAACTAGCGAAACCGAAGCAATGGGTCTAGCTATGGAAATTTTTGGTGCTAAGAAAGCACCTCAAATGATTGACGCAATCAAGCGTGGTTCTTTTGACTTCCAGTCATTTGCTGAATCTGCTGAATATTCAGTAGGAGCAGTTTCTAAGACATTTGAAGCCACTCTGGATCCTATCGATAAATTTAAGACAGCACAAAACTCAGCCACTCTAGCCATGTCTGAACTAGGCGCAGCAATAGCTGAAACTCTAGCACCTATTTTTGAAGTGTTAGGAAACATGGTAAAAGACATAGCAGAATGGTTCAGTGGTCTACCTGGACCCGTTAAAGAATTTATCGTAATTTTGGGAGGGGTAGTCACAGTTGCTGGCATTCTAGTCCCAATATTCTTAACCTTGCAAGCAGCAGCAGTCGCGCTTGGAACATCCATCGGAGCGATGATTGCAGCAGCTGCACCTATAATCGGTATTGCTGCTTTAATTGTTGCCGCTATTGCAGCAGTCATCATCGGTATCAAATATCTATGGGACACAAACGAGGGATTCCGAGATGCAGTCATGACAGTCTGGAATGCTATTCTGGAAGTCATTAACAAAGTTGTAAGTGAAGTTTCTGACTTCATTATGAGCATGTTTGGAGTGGTTGTCAATTGGTGGACCGAAAACCAAGAGCTTATACGATCTAGTGCAGAAACAGTCTGGAATGCTATCCAAACCGTAATTGATGCAGTCATGACAGTCTTAGGTCCATTAATCGAAGGCGCCTGGGCGAATATCCAACTGGTCATCACAACCGCTTGGGAAGTCATCAAGACTGTAGTTGAAACTGCAATCAATGTTGTTTTAGGCATCATCAAGGCAGTCATGCAGATCATCACAGGTGACTGGTCAGGAGCCTGGGAAACAATCAAGGGAGTGTTCTCAACTGTCTGGAATGCTATCCAAAATGTTGTTCAGACCATCTTCACAGCTATCCAATCGTACATTTCAAATACGATAAACGCCATTTCAAGTACAATTTCAAATGTATGGAATGGAATTTCAAGTACAATTTCAAATGTATTAAATGGTATTTCAAACACTGTTTCAAATGTTTGGACAGGAATCAAGATTCAATCGGGAATGCTATAAACGGAGCCAAAGACCTTGTAAGCTCTGCAATAAGTGCGATTAAAGGTCTATTTAATTTTAGTGTTAGTTGGCCACATATTCCACTACCTCACTTTTCAGTGAGTGGTTCAGCAAATCCATTGGATTGGTTGAGTCAAGGTGTGCCAAGCATCAGCATCGAATGGTATGCTAAAGGCGGTATCATGACGAAACCGACCATTTTTGGAATGAATGGCAACAACCTTATGGTTGGTGGTGAAGCTGGTAACGAAGCAGTATTGCCACTTAATGATCAAACGCTTGGTGCTATCGGTCGAGGTATTGCTCAGACAATGGGTGGAACTTCACCGACCATCAACATTACTATTACTGGCAATACTGTCAGAGAAGAAGCTGACATCACTAGAATTGCTGATGAGGTGGCTCAACGTATTGCTGACGAATTGCAACGTAAGACACAATTGAGAGGAGGTATGGCATGATAAAACATAACGAGCTTGTGATTGACGGTGTAAGAACATCGTCTTTTCCATTTAAGGTCATCGTCCATGATTCTCCCTCGGTTGCATTAGGAGAAGGCAAAACAGCTCTTCTTGAGCACGGTGGAATTAGTGGAGCAATCGTACAAACCAACAAACACAGAGGTCTTGTAAAGAAGACTTACTCAATCTATCTTGTAAAACCTACTGAAGAACAGATGAATCAGTTCATGAGCCTGTTTATTCGTGAGAAATTCTGGCTAGAGAATGAGCAAGTTAAGACAACCAAGTTATGGTGCTATAAAGTCAGTGTGACAGAATTAGACCAAGTCAAACCTGGTCTTTATATGACTAAGGCAACTTTTACTTGTCATCCAACTAAGTTTTTCAAAACAAGTGACACGCAAACTTTAACAAAAAGTGGGACTTTGACCGTTCAAGGTTCTGCTCTTGCCTTTCCTAAAATCACAATCGTTGGTCAGAGCACTTCTGAAACTTCATTTACAATTGCTGGTCAGGTCATTCGTCTTGAACGACTCACTGAGTCGCTTGTGATGGTCAATAATCCTGACAATCCAAGTTTTAAACAACAACAGGAAAGCCAGTCAAATGGTCAGGGGATTTTATCACAGTTGATCCAGCAAAAGTGAAGAATGTTGGTGTTGTTCTAGGTCAAGGTATTCAATCGCTTGAAATCGAGACGGTTTGGGGGTGGGCATAATTGCTTTATCTACTTAATAAAGATGTGAGAACCGTTCGGTGGAACGGGGAGCCACTTCATGAAGCAACTTCGGCAATTGTTAAAGAGGCCATGAATGGTGATTTCACCTTAACTGTGAAATATCCTATTTCTGACTCTGGTATTTATCAACTTATTCAAGAAGATATGTTGATAAAAGCGCCGACTCCTGTTCTTGGTGCGCAGCTATTTCGCATTAAGAAACCTATTGAACACAATGATCATCTGGAAATCACAGCCTATCATATTTCAGACGATGTGATGCAACGTTCTATCACACCAGTAAGTGTGACTAATCAGAGCTGTGACATGGCTCTTTCTCGCATGGTTCAAAACACCAAAACCGCTTTGGGAGATTTTTCTTTCAATAGCGATATCCAGGATCGTAGGACCTTCAACACGACTGAAACAGAAACTCTGTACTCTGTATTGCTTGATGGCAAGCATAGTATCATTGGGACGTGGGAAGGTGAGCTGGTTCGTGATAACTTTGCGATGACTGTCAAGAAGAGTCGTGGCGAGAATCGTGGTGTTGTTATTACAACGCACAAAAATCTGAAGGACTACCAACGCACAAAAAACAGTCATAATGTTGTCACAAGAATTCATGCAAAGTCGACTTTTAAACCTGAAGGTGCTGAAAAAGAAACGACTATCAGAGTGACTGTTGATAGTCCTCTTATCAACTCATACCCTTATATCAATGAAAAAGAGTATGAGAACAACAACGCAAAGAGTGTTGAAGAGTTGCAGAAGTGGGCACAGGCTAAGTTTTCAAATGAGGGCATTGACAAGGTCTCTGATGCTATCAAGATTGAAGCCTATGAACTTGATGGGCAAGTTGTTCACATGGGTGATACGGTCAATCTCAAGAGCTGGAAACATAATGTCGATGCATTCAAGAAAGCTATTGCTTATGAGTTCGATGCCTTAAAAGAAGAATACATTTCTCTGACTTTAGATGATAAGGCAGGCGTTGGTGGTTCTAGAGCTTCTGGTGGCCTATCTAGCGCAGCTGATGCCATCCTTGGAGTGACAGAATCAGCTCAAGAAATTGCCCTTGAAAAAGCTCTTCAAAATGCAGACTTAGATTTTGATCACCAAGCTGAATTGTTAAGACAAGAAATTGCGGACGGTATCGAACTTGCAAAAGCTAAAGCAGAGGAAAACAAGCGTGCTCTATCAGATGAAATCGACAATCGTTTTTCAAATTTTGATAGCAGCATGAACGAGAAACTTGAAGACCAACGAACAAAAATCGAAGAGATTCGTGCGATTGGTTCAACAGTTACTCAAACCGCTGAAGAAGCTTTAGAAGAAGCTAGAAACGCTCTTGAGTCCGCTAATACTTCTAAAGGTTTTTCTAATTCCAACTTTGCCAAAATAGAGCAGATAACAGACAGAATCAAAACACTTGTGACTAAACAAGAGGTTGACCCTCTGACAGATAGGTTGAGAATTGCTGAAAGCAGAATCGAAGTTCAAGCTGGCCAGATTATTGAGAAATTGTCTCGTACCGATTTTGACAGATTGGCCAATGACAAAGGTTTTCAAAATGCTACTCAAGTCCAGAATATTGTCAAGAATTCTGTCGACGGATTCCAAAGAACCATCTCACGTATTGAAACCAAACTGAGAGATATTATTAGAAATGATAACCTCTTGCAAAATTCGTCCATCATTCCAGCGGGGGACTCCTTGAACGGAACTTGGGGATTGTATTTGTCAGGTGGTAACGGTCGGACAGATGTTATCGAATTAAGAGATGCACCGCATACAGCTATCAAGAAGGCTATTCGTATTGTAGGAAACACGAACGGTGGAAATAAAGATATCGGTCAAAAAGTTAATTTGGTTGTTGGCGAAAAATACACAATGTCGTGCTGGGCGAGAGTATCTAGCAATAGTACGAGTCAGAATGTCAATTTGTTGATGCGTGCATGGACTACAAATGATAATAATCGTAGATTATTCAAATCTATCTCGAACAAAGATTGGGTTAGATATCAATTCACATTCACAGCAGATACAGTATCTAACTCAATACAATTTGGTCAAAGTGGAAATGGTAGTCTTGAAATCTGCGGTATGAAACTTGAACACTCTGACCGCATGACTGACTACGATGTTAACACTTCTGAAATCGTTAGCGTCGCTGATTTCAACGATGTAGTTGATACAGTTAAGAGCCACACACAGACTATCCAGAGACAGAATGAGTCTATTTCACAAGTCATTCAGACTGCTGATGGATTGGTTAACCGTGTATCTAATTTTTTGGAAGATTTTAACCTTGTATATGATCCAACGAATTTTAGCAAGTGGGCCAAGAAACAAGCTGAAGCAAATGTAATCGAAGTTCAGGCTGGCACTAGATTGCTACGAATTACCACTACTGGTAAAAACCAAGCAGTCTATCACGGTTTCGCATTGCCACTTAATACCTCAACCTTTACAAAGGGAGAGAAGCTCAGCTATCGCATGGAAGTATGGGTGGATGTCTTACCAGATGGACCTCTAGGAATTGAGCTATGGGCTTCTGACGGTGGACTTGCATCTGATAGAGTCTATCTCACAAAAACAGGAACTCAAATCATCACAGGTACGATGACGGTCCAGAAATCATCGACTAAAACAAGAGAATTCCCTCTCGAAATTTGGTTAATGAAAAACGGGCAACTTGCCATCGGTCAGGTATCGCTTATTAGAGGTGACAAACCTCCTAACGCTTCAGTGATAACACATCTACACAGGATGTTGTTACACAAACTCAAGTATCACAGCTACGTGACTCGTACGCTATCCAAACCCTTACTGGACCTGGAGCGATATCTTCTCAAATCAATCTGAATAGCAATAACATTCTGATTGAAGCTGCTAAAATTCGTCTAAAAGGTAGAACACTTCTAGATGAAATCACAGCTATCGATGGTTACTTTAAGCGTTTATTCGTAGGAGATGCCAGAGTAGGTACGTTGAATGCGGATATTATTCGCTCGAATTCGATTTCAGCAGACAAATTGATTTTCGACACAGCACTAGCGAAAAAGCTTGTGTCCAGCGATGTGTTTACGGACACTTTAGCTGCTAAAACAGCCTTTATCAACAAGTTGAGGTCAGTAGTAGTATCTGCTACCCTGCTTGAAGGATATAAAGGTAGGATTGGCGGTTTCCAAATCGGTACTCACGACAAAGACCCAAATAGTTATTGGTTAACTGGTCAAAATCAATTTAAAGTTGGCATGGGAAGCGGTAATGGTCGTTGGGGGCCAAACAGCTCTTTGGGTTAACTGGGGGAATGATTGGGGGCAACCTGGTGACACAGCATGGTATGTCAAAAACAACGGAGAGATGTATTGCTACAATCAAGCTCATTTTTGGAATACACCTATTATTCACGGGAACTTGAAAGTCAGCGGAAATATTTATTATATAACGGACGATAACACGAAAGAAGGTGGCTATTGGATACACTCGCCATCATTTAAACGCATTCAAGAAAGCTCAGGATATATCTACCTGTACCGTTTTGACAATTCGTACTCATGGATACCCGTTAATAAAGAAATCTCTGACAGACGATATAAACATAACATTGAAGATAGTCAGGTGTCTGCTCTGGAAGTTATCAACCGTCTGAAAACTTACTCTTATCGTAAGGAATACGACGGGAAAATCGAGGATATTTCGTGTGGTATCATGGCGCAAGATGTACAGAAGTACGCTCCTGAAGCATTTTTGGAAAATCCAGATGGCGCTTATTCATATAGCAGTTTCGTACTCGTACCTTATTTAATTAAGGCTATTCAAGAACTCAATCAGAAATTGGAGAAAGTAAATGAAGGAAGAAATTAATCAATTAATCATCCAAAACTTAAGTGATGATATCGGACTAAAAGCAAGCGATGCAGCAACTTACAAGGCGCTGTATGAAATCACTCAAAAACAACTCAAGGAAATTTTAAACATCATTGATTCGAATGAAGAACTTAAAGCAAAACTTGAAGAAGTGAGAGGAGAAATGACAAATGGCAATCAATAACTACGAACTAGCAAGCAAGCCTTATACACGAGGTTTTGGCGACAATATCAAGACAGTGGTTGAAATCCGTCTGTCAGAAGGCAATCGGTACAGTGCGAACATGCGTGAGCTAACAGGAGACCGGACAAATGAACCGGAAGATGTCTTGATTCAAGATGTGCTGGACATCCTAAAATCCGAGCTAGATCCAGGAAGCGCCATCGTCAAAACACAGGCGCAACTTGAACAGGCCAATCAGAAGATTGCGCAAAACGAGAGTGAACAGAACAAGCTTGCAGCTCTTATTAAGCAGACTGAAGAGAATTCGAAGGTGAATCAGAAGGTCATTCATGTTCTTGTCTTGAACTCTGTCATGAGCAAGAATATCGAGTACGGCACGACTTATAAAGAATTGGTTGAGTTGATTCCACTAGCTGAAGTTGGTAAGACCTACTTACCACATGACCTAATTACCATTGAAGACCCTGAGCATGTAGAGGTTAACGGCGAAGGGAAACGCATCTTGGTTCAGCTTAATAAGGAATTTACTTATAATGGTGAACCTGTCAGCGCGTTTGTGACAAATGGTACCCTGGAACAAAACGGAACGGGTGTCGCTTGGAAATTTGAAGGGAAGGAATAGGAGAAATAAATGAAAATTGAATTGTTTAACTTTTTTAGAAGTCTAATCCAAACAGAAGATGGCTTGGTTTTGTACGCTCTTAGCCTAATTGTCATTATGGAAATTGTTGATTTTGTATCAGGGACATTTGCAGCAATTGCAAATCCAGAAATTGAATACAAGAGTAAGATTGGTATTAACGGCTTGATTCGAAAGGTTCTAGGTGTTCTCTTGTTGATGGTATTGATTCCGATGTCTGTTTTGTTGCCTGAAAAAACAGGTTTCGCATTCTTGTACTCGATCTATCTCGGATATTTGCTTTTTACTTTCCAATCGCTCATTGAAAATTACCGTAAGTTGAAAGGTAATGTGACAATCTTCCAGCCTATCATTAAGGCATTTGAGCGATTGGCTGGTGACAAAAACGACAAGAACGACAATAACGAAGGAGAACAATAATGGATATTGACACAAGCAGATACAGAGAAGGACTTCCACAAATTGGATACGCTCCATACCGTCAAATTCACGCTCATTCGACAGGTAATAAGAACTCAACTGCCCAAAATGAAGCAGACTACCATATGCGCAGACCTGTTGAATCAGGCTTTTTCTCACATGTTGTGGGAAATGGTCGAGTGATGCAAGTCGGACCAGTGAACAACGGTGCTTATGACGTTGGAGGTGGCTGGAATTATGAAACCTATGCAGCAGTCGAGCTGATTGAAAGTCATTCAACCAAAGAAGAGTTTATGGAAGATTATCGTCTGTATATCGAATTACTTCGCAATCTAGCAGATGAAGCAGGTCTTCCAAAAACATTGGATTCGGACGCATTGGAAGGCATTAAGTCGCATGAATACTGTACTAACAATCAACCTAATAATTATAGCGACCACGTTGATCCATACCCTTACTTAGCAAGCTGGGGTATTAGTCGCAGTCAATTCAAGCACGATATCGAAAACGGATTGGCCGTTGAAAAAGGCTGGAAAGAAAATTCTACTGGTTGGTGGTATGTACATTCAGATGGCTCTTATCCAAAAGAGAAATTTGAAAAGATTGACGGAACCTGGTATTATTTTGACGGCTCTGGCTATATGATCAAAGATAAGTGGAAGAAACATTCAGACGGCAAATGGTACTATTTAGACCCTTCAGGAGCCATGGCTACTGGATGGAAGAAAATCGGTGGCAAATGGTATTACTTCGATAGTGAAGGAGCCATGAAGACTGGATGGGTTAAGTATAAGGATGTATGGTACTATCTCGATGCTAAAAACGGTGACATGGTATCTAACGCATTCGTACAATCAGCAGACGGCAAAGGTTGGTATTACCTTAAACCAGATGGTTCACTTGCTGACAAGCCTGAATTCGTGGTTGAGCCAGAAGGGCTCATCACCACAAAATAAAACATAGAAAGGTTTTCAAAATTTAATTACACTAAAACCGCTGGCGTTTGCTGGCGGTTTTTTTGTTTGTTCAAAATAAAAAAGCAGCGACCGAAATCACTGCTTATCAGCTGTAGCAAATTCATAGAGCTTTTCTGCTGTTAGAAGGGCCATTTTGTCCATGCTTGTTTTTCCTTTTCTAAGGTCAGAAACAGTAGTCCACGGGACTCCAGCGCCTTGCGAAATAGCAGATGTAGACATCGAACTGTCTAATAATTCTTGAATAATTTTTCTCATACTTATTTGTCCTTTTTATTTTTAGATAAATATATACATTGACTGCAATTATAAAAATAGCTATTGCACTAACCATTGCTTTTCCTCTTTTCATTTGATAAAATAGAGGTGTGAGGGGCTTTCGCCCCCACCTCTTGGCGTTTACCTTTTTCTTTTGCGGGATTCGGGTTTACGCTTTTTGTTTTGCCTTGCGACCGTTATAGCAGTCACCAGACTTGCGATAGCTGTTACTGTTTCGAGGGATATTGTCCATCGCCTTCTCAAGTAACCTAAGCCAATCTTCTTTGTTCAACTTCCTCACCTCCTTTCCTTATCTTGATTATATTATATCACGGTACACCGAGAAAGTCAAGCATTTTGATGAAGTTTTTTTAAATTTTTTCACAAAAATAGACCTTATCCAGAGGTCAGGGAGTTGGAGGGACACCCTCCATGTAAACTATTAGAACTAAATTGCAGCCTTCTCAACTATACAGGGCAAAGGTGAGTATGAAAATGAATACGAAGATGAATACGATTTAAAAATGACGAAAAATCAACGGAAATGATTTTAAATAAAAATAAGCAAAAACTCAATTATTGATAAGCAACAGAAAGCATTGAAAAACATTTGTCACTTATACCATAGTTCGTGACAGTTCCTGTTTTTTGATAGAATCATACAGTATGCCCTTGGGCACAAAGTAAGAACTGGGACTGTTTTTCCCAGCTTCGGAGGTAAAAAATGTCAGATTCGCCAATCAAATACCGCTTGATTAAAAAAGAAAAACACACAGGAGCTCGTCTGGGTGAAATTATAACGCCACACGGAACCTTTCCAACTCCTATGTTTATGCCAGTTGGGACTCAAGCAACAGTTAAGACTCAGTCTCCTGAAGAATTGAAAGAGATGGGTTCGGGGATTATCCTATCTAATACCTATCATCTGTGGCTTCGCCCTGGAGATGAACTGATTGCTAGAGCTGGTGGGCTTCATAAGTTTATGAACTGGGACCAACCAATCTTGACAGATAGTGGTGGTTTTCAAGTGTACTCTCTAGCAGATAGTCGAAATATCACAGAAGAAGGAGTAACCTTCAAAAACCACCTCAATGGTTCTAAGATGTTCTTGTCACCAGAAAAGGCCATCTCTATCCAAAATAATTTAGGTTCAGACATCATGATGTCCTTTGATGAGTGCCCTCAATTTTATCAACCCTATGATTATGTAAAAAAATCAATCGAACGTACCAGTCGTTGGGCTGAACGTGGCTTGAAAGCTCACCGTCGTCCACATGACCAAGGTTTATTTGGGATTGTACAAGGGGCAGGATTTGAAGACCTTCGTCGTCAGTCAGCTCAAGACCTCGTCAGCATGGACTTCCCAGGCTACTCTATCGGTGGACTAGCCGTTGGAGAAACCCATGAGGAGATGAATGCAGTTTTGGACTTTACGACCCAACTTCTTCCTGAAAATAAACCTCGTTACTTGATGGGGGTAGGAGCGCCAGATAGCTTGATTGATGGGGTGATTCGTGGGGTAGATATGTTTGACTGTGTCTTGCCGACGCGTATCGCTCGTAATGGTACTTGTATGACTAGCCAAGGACGTTTGGTTGTCAAGAATGCCCAGTTTGCTGAGGACTTCACACCACTTGATCCAGAGTGTGATTGCTACACATGTAAGAACTACACCCGTGCCTATCTTCGTCACTTGCTCAAGGCTGATGAAACCTTTGGTATCCGCTTGACAAGTTACCATAACCTTTACTTCTTGCTCAACCTCATGAAGCAGGTTCGTCAGGCTATCATGGATGATAATCTTTTGGAATTCCGTGAGCATTTTGTTGAAAAATATGGCTATAACAAGTCTGGACGTAATTTCTAAATTTAACTTAATGTCAGCTAAAAATCCTAAGTTTTATCTTAGGATTTTTCTGTTTTTTTTGATAAAATAAAGGTATTATGGATTGAAAAATTAGATGGCTTTTTTTGCCAATCTAATGAATGGAGAATAAACTTGTATGCGTATTAAATGGTTTTTCCTTGATTAGGATTACAGGTTTGCTTTTGGTACTCTTGTACCATTTCTTTCAGACGCTTTTCCCAGGAGGTTTCTTTGGGGTTGACGTCTTCTTCACCTTCTCAGGTTTTCTGATTACTTCACTTTTATTAGAAGAATTTGGACAAAAAGAGAAAAATCGATATCATAGGATTTTTTTCAGACGACGCTTCTATCGAATTTTTTTCCGCCGGTTGTTTTGATGGTCCTCGTTGTTATGCCCTTCACGTTCTTGGTTCGTCAGGATTATGTGGCAGGAATCGGCGGTCAAATTGCCGGCGTTCTTGGATTTATGACTAACTTCTATGAAATGTTGACAGGAGGAAGTTATGAATCTCAGTTTATCCCTCACCTCTTTGTTCACAACTGGAGCTTAGCTGTTGAAGTTCATTACTATATCTTGTGGGGCTTAGCAGTCTGGTTCTTGTCCAAACGAGCAAAAACAAGTGGACAACTACGAGGAATGATTTTCCTACTTTCCTCAGCGACCTTTATGATTAGCTTCCTTTCTATGTTTATTGGTAGCTTTATCGTTAGTTCCTACTCAACACTCTACTTCTCAACTTTGACTCATGTATTTCCGTTCTTCTTGGGTAGTGTGCTTGCTACCGTAATTGGGGTTCGTCATGCAACGCCACTTCTTAAACGTTTGAATAGAAGCTTGGATTTGAAGCAGACTTTGCTAGTCTTTGGAGCTGGGCTCGGAGTCTTGCTCTTATTGACTTTCTTTGTGAAATTCACTTATCTCTTTGCCTATTTACTTGGCTTCTTGTTAGCAAGTTTAGCTACACTTCTGATGATTGTTGCAGCACGACTTTTGCATGAGAAAACTCCGACAATCGAAGAAGCAAAGGTTATCGGTTTTTTAGCAGACACTAGCTATGCCGTCTATCTTTTCCACTGGCCGTTTTATATTATTTTCTCTCAATTGGTGGGAAATATACTAGCAGTGATTCTAACGATTATCTTTTCTTATCTTTTTGCTACCCTTTCTTTCTATGTGATCGAACCTTTGATTGCAGGGAAATCCAGCAAACTTTTGCGGATGGCAAAAGAAATTCCTCACATCAAGCCAATCTTTGCTGGTAGTGTTGGAGTTCTTAGTTTGATTACCTTGGTCGTGATACTGATAGCTCCACAAGTAGGTGCTTTTGAAACGGATTTGATGGTTACTGGTCTCAATCAAGCCCAAACTAATATTACTCGAACAAAAAAACTATGGCCGATCAAGCAGAAGCAAGTCGCTACAATATAGCTGACGGTGTATCCATCATCGGAGATTCTGTCACCTTGCGTGCTTCAGATGGACTGAAAGAAATCTTACCGGATGCTCAGATTGATGGTCAAGTCAGTCGAAATACCAAACAAGCAAATGCATTGATGCTGAATTACAGTCAGAATAAAGCCTTGCCTAAAATTGTAGTCATCGCGACTGGTGTTAATAATCCTGAAGATTATAAGGCTGATTTGGATCTACTGATAACAAATCTACCTAAGGGACATCAGCTTGTCCTTGTAACTCCATACGAGGGTGATACAACGCAGGAAACGCAACCTTACGTAGAACAGTATGCAAGCTATGCGCGTGAATTGGCACAAAAAGTATCCATATATTGCACTTGCAGATTGGAATCAAGTCGCCAAAGATCATCCAGATATTTGGAAAGGGACAGACCGAGTTCACTTCGGTAGTGATACCACTAAGCAGGATGAAGGCGCTAAACTTTATGCAGAAACTATTAATAATGCCGTTAAAGCTCTGGCAGACAAACCTGTCAAATCAAAATAATCAATAAAAAAAGTAGAGATAGAATCTCTACTTTTTTTGCTTTAAACAGGATTGAGAAAAAAACTTGCCAAATTGTCAGAATTATGAGAAAATAGGTGCAGTCTAAAAATGGAGGGAATGCAATGAGAGAAGATATCAAAATCAATGATCGTGCTCTAGCATTGGAAGACCAAATCATTGAAGTGCTCGAAAAAGTATATGATACAGATGTAGAACTAGATGTATACAATCTTGGATTGATTTATGAGATTCATTTAGATGAGGCTGGACTTTGTACGATTGTCATGACCTTCACGGATACTGCCTGTGACTGTGCAGAAAGTTTGCCTATCGAGATCGTGGCAGGCTTAAAACAAATTGATGGAATTGAGGATGTCAAGGTTGAGGTTACCTGGTCTCCAGCCTGGAAGATTACACGTATTAGTCGTTATGGGCGTATTGCTCTAGGACTACCTCCACGATAATTATTTATTTTGAAAATACAAAAAAGCAAGCTATTTGAGGCTTGCTTTTGATTTGCTTATTTTTTACCCGATTGTTCCATATTCCAGAAGTCTGTAACGGCACCACGTGATGCAGAAGATACGGTATGGGCGTACTTACCGAGGACACCACGGCTATAGAGTGGTGGCAAGGTTGTTTCTGCCTTACGTTTTTTAAGTTCTTCATCAGATACAGCCATGGAAATTTCTTTAGTATCTTGGTCGACAGTGACGATATCACCTGTGCGGAGGTAGGCAATTGGTCCACCATCCTGAGCTTCAGGAGCGATATGTCCAACAACCAATCCATAAGTACCACCAGAGAAGCGTCCGTCTGTCAAGAGGGCAACCTTGTCTCCTTGGCCTTTACCAACGATCATTGATGAAAGTGATAGCATCTCAGGCATACCAGGGCCACCCTTAGGTCCAACAAAACGAACAACGACAACATCGCCATCAACGATTTCATCGGACAAGACCGCTTGAATAGCATCTTCTTCAGAGTCAAATACCTTGGCTGGACCAACGTGACGACGAACTTTCACACCAGATACCTTGGCAACTGCACCATCAGGAGCAAGATTACCGTTCAAGATGATCAATGGACCGTCCGCACGTTTAGGATTTTCAAGTGGCATGATAACTTTTTGACCTGGTGTCAGGTCTGCAAAATCAGCCAAGTTTTTCAGCGACAGTCTTACCAGTACATGTGATACGGTCTCCGTGAAGGAATCCATTTGCCAACAAGTACTTCATAACAGCAGGAACACCGCCAACTTCGTAGAGGTCTTGGAAGACATACTGACCAGAAGGTTTCAAGTCGGCCAAGTGAGGGCACACGTTCTTGGATCGTATTGAAGTCCTCGAGTGTTAAATCAACATTTGCTGCGTGGGCAATGGCAAGCAAGTGAAGAGTGGCATTAGTAGAACCACCTAGAGCCATAGTAACAGTAATGGCGTCTTTAAAGGCTTCACGTGTCAAGATATCAGATGGTTTGATACCAAGTTCAAGCATTTTGACGACAGCACGTCCAGCTGCTTCGATGTCTTCCTTCTTATCGGCAGATTCTGCAGGGTGAGAAGAAGAACCTGGCAAGCTCAACCCCAAAACTTCGATAGCAGTAGCCATTGTATTGGCTGTATACATACCACCGCAACCACCAGGGCCAGGGCAGGCATTACATTCCAGACGTTTCACGTCCTCAGCCGTCATATCACCGTGGTTCCATTTTCCGATTCCTTCAAATACAGAAACCAAGTCGATGTCTTTGCCATCAAGTTTTCCAGGAGCGATAGTTCCACCATAGGCAAAAATAGCTGGGATATCCATGTTGGCAATGGCAATCATGGAACCAGGCATGTTCTTGTCACAGCCACCGATAGCCACAAAGGCATCCACGTTATGACCACCCATAGCAGCTTCGATAGAGTCCGCAATAATATCACGAGATGTCAAAGAGAAACGCATACCAGGCGTTCCCATGGCAATCCCGTCTGCTACCGTAATGGTTCCAAACTGCACCGGCCAAGCGCCTGCAGATTTAACACCTTCTTTAGCCAATTTACCAAAGTCATGCAGGTGGATATTACATGGTGTGTTTTCCGCCCAAGTGGAAATCACTCCCACAATCGGTGTTTCAAAGTCCTTATCTGTCATACCAGTCGCACGAAGCATGGCACGGTTAGGTGATTTTACCATGCTGTCATAGATGCTGCTTCGGTGACGTTTATCTAATTCTGTCATTTGTTCCCTCCCATTTCAGTTTTTTTACCATTATAGCACAATTTTTCGCATGAATAACAGAAGAAAATTCTTGAATTTTCAGACAATTCAATACATTGAAATCTTCTTAAAAAAGATTGCATATTTTTGTTGACATTTAAAATTAAAGTGATATCATTTAGATATCAAATATGGGAGGTCATTCTGATGACTGAAAAAAACTAATTAATTCAAAACCAAACGGTGTAGTAGCCTTGATACTTATCGAGTTGGCACTCGTACTTGGCATTTTTTATATTTGTAATTGGTGCTGGTTCAGAAAATATTTTTGGAATTATTATCGGTCTTTTATTAATCTTAATTTCAGTTCTAGCTCATGCTGGTTTAAAAGTTGTCAAACCTCAGGAAGCCCTGGTTTTGACCCTCTTTGGTAACTATACAGGTACCATCAAAGAACCTGGCTTTTACTTTGTCAATCCTTTCAGTATAGCGGTCAATCCTGCAAACCACACTCGACTTGGTCAAAGTGGTGATGTTAGCACAAAATCACATTTTTCAGGGATGAAATCATCAAATGGCAATGATGTAAACATTGAAATTGGCAAGAAACAGATTTCCCTCAAAGTTATGACTTTGAGTAATTCTCGTCAAAAGATTAACGATTGCTTAGGTAATCCTGTTGAAATTGGAATCGCGGTAACTTGGAGAGTTGTTGATACAGCCAAAGCAGTCTTCAACGTAGATAACTATAAAGAATATCTCTCATTGCAGTGTGATAGTGCCCTCCGTAATATTGTCCGCATCTATCCTTACGATGTGTCTCCGAATGTGGATACTACAGGTGATGGGCAAGCCGATGAAGGAAGTCTCCGCGGTTCTAGTGAGATTGTAGCTAAACGTATTCGTGAAGAGATCCAAAGTCGCGTAGAGGATGCTGGTTTGGAAATCCTTGAAGCACGTATTACTTACTTAGCTTATGCACCAGAAATTGCTGCCGTTATGCTTCAACGTCAACAAGCATCAGCCATTATCGATGCACGAAAGATGATTGTAGACGGCGCTGTAGGAATGGTTGAAATGGCACTGGAACGTCTCAATGAAGGAGAGTTGGTTGAACTAGATGAAGAGCGTAAAGCAGCCATGGTTTCAAATCTCCTAGTCGTTCTCTGTGGCAATCATGATGCACAACCAATTGTCAATACAGGAAGCCTTTATTAGAAATGGCAGAAGCTAAAAAAAAGCAAATTCCCCTTCGACTCTCGAATAAGTTATATGCTGCACTCGCATCATGGGCAGAAGATGACTTCCGATCAGTCAACGGGCAAATTGAATATCTTCTCACCGAATGCGTCAAACAACGAAAAAAAGACGGGAAATACGTCTCAGAAACCATTGATGAACCTTTTGAGATTGATATTTAACCTATTTTCCTATCCAGAACTTTGGATAGGAAAAATTTTTTTAATCTTTTTTGTCAAGTAACTTTACTTTACAAAAAGTTTTGATATACTATTAAAGTTGATGAAAAATCAAATCTAACTGAATTATATCTTAAAAAGGAGAAAAACAAAATGGCAGTACCTGCACGTCGCACTTCAAAAAGCGAAGAAAAACAAACGTCGTACACACTACAAAGTAACAGCTCCATCTGTAAACTTTGACGAAACTACTGGAGATTACTCACGTTCTCACCGCGTATCACTTAAAGGATACTACAAAGGACGTAAGATCGCTAAAGCTGCATCAGCTGAATAATAGAAGGGAGATACCATGCGCGTAAATATTACACTTGAACACAAAGAATCTGGTGAACGCTTGTACCTTACTTCTAAAAACAAACGTAACACTCCAGACCGTCTTCAATTGAAGAAATACTCACCAAAACTTCGCAAACACGTTGTGTTTACAGAAGTGAAGTAAGCATTCAATACGAATCAATACATAAGAAAAACGCTGATTTCAAGCGTTTTTTCTTTTTTCAATTTCAATACATTTCACTATATTTCAGTCCAAACTCTACCTTTTTCTCTACCTTTTTTAGATAAATATATCATCTGGATATTGAAGTTGAGCCCTGCTATCATTTCGATGGCAGGGCTTTTTAATGTTTGGTACACTACCTTCTTATCTATATTTTGATGGAGCTGAAGTTGACATCTACAAAGTTTAATGTTAAAATACATTCAAAAAAATCTATTTGAATGAGGTGTTTTATGCTTCAAAATGTTGTTACTTCAATAATCCTGTATTCTGGGACAGCCGTAGACTTACTTATTATCCTAATGTTATTTTTTTGCCAAAAAGAAAAAGCAGAAAAGACATCATTAACATCTATTTAGGACAATTTCTAGGCTCTGTTAGTCTAATATTGCTAAGTTTACTTTTTTGCATTTGTCTTAAATTATATTCCTAGTAAAGAGATTTTTAGGTTTGCTCGGTTTGATTCCAATTTTTCCTAGGGACTCAAAGTTTTGCTTTTTAGGAGATTCTGATGGAGAAGCTATTGCAAAAAGATGGTTTGCGCAAAGATGATAAAAACCTGATTTTTTTCTAGTCGCTATGATTACTTTTTGCTAGTTGTGGTGCTGACAATATTGGTGTTTTTTTGTCCCATATTTTTATTACCTTAAATTTAGCTGAATTTGATAGTGGCTTTTACTTACTTTTTCTAGTCATGATTTATCTCTTGGTTTTTTTCTGCCCAAAAAAATTGGCACAAGTCCCTTCTGTTGGAGAAACTTTGGAAAAAAATATAGCAGATGGTTTATTGCCGTTGTTTATTTAGGATTGGGGATGTATATCCTGATTGAAAACAAGAGCTTTGACATGCTATGGGCTGTGTTAGGCTAGGAGAAAAAAATTATGAAAAAGATAGTATCTGTCAAGTAGATGTTATAAATCAACAAAAATGTTACAACCGCAACGAACTACCTTGAAAAGGAAAAAGTCCAAAAAAATCACTTCGTATTTTATCAAAGTTTACCGATAATAAACAGATAAATATCATCTTTTTATCTCCTTGCTGTTGAAGAACTATGTGTCTGTGATATAGCCTGTTTACTAAATCTCAGTATGGCATCTGCCTCCCACCATCTTCGTAAACTAGCCAATCAAAACATCTTGGATACTAGAAGAGAGGGAAAATTATATATTATTTTTATAAAGGATGAGGAAATCAGAGATTTTTTTAATCAACTAGGATAACAACTATTTTTTTACTACTCTACCATTCACTCTACCTTTTATTATGTAGCATTCTAAAAACATTGATGTACCAACGTTTCTAACAGCTAAAATAGAAATTATTTAATCTTTTTACAGAAGTGAAGTAAGCATTCAATACGAATCAATACATAAGAAAAAAACGCTCTAGTCCTATTGTCTAGAGCGTTTTTTTGTGTTGTTTTGAAATTACATATCAATTTATTCAACTTGTTATTTATTTATTTTATCAATATGCATTTGGCAGAAAAAAAGAACACAGGACGAACTAAATTCCTGTATTCCTAAAAATAACTTAGAACAGAAATGACAATGCCGCAATTAATGCTATTATAGTGCAAATTATTTTTTTCCGAGTTTTTGCATGTTGTTTGAACAATTTATCAGAGAAAAGACTCAATACAAGCGCAAGACAAAAACAAAGTAGTTCTTAAAATAGAAAATAGTCATGACTGTTACTCCTTTCGTTATTTTATAAAACCAATAATTGATTTGAATAGTCATTATTTAATCTGCAAAGATGTTTAACTTTTCTGAAACCCTCTTTGGTCATTAATCGGTATCTCTATCTATCTTTATTATAGTACAAATAACGTTATTAAACCAATAAATGTATTTATTTTTTTACTGCTCCTATTTTTGAGAGCGCTTGAAATATGTTATAATAAAACTAGATTAATTTATAGGAGGCAAAACCGTGGGAAATTTCATTGAGCTAGTCTTTCATCGTTTCTTTTTGGGGATGATTGCGACAGCTTATTTTTTTGGTTATTGACACTAGCAGGAGGAGTGGTCTTTGGTATAGCGCCCGCTAGTGCAACTCTCATGAGTTTATATGCAGAACACGGTTATTCTTATCGTACTTATCGTTTTAAGGAAGCCTGGGCTTTGTTTAAGAGTAATTTTGTCAAAAGCAATCTCAGCTTTTATACCTTTATGGGAATTGACTTAATCTTGATTTACGGTTTGTATCTGATGATTCAATTGCCCAACCAGACCATCATCCACTTGGCAGCAACCTTTCTAAATATCTTTTTAGTAGCCTTGGTATTTTTGGCCTATACGGTATCTTTAAAGTTGCAGGTTTACTTTGAATTATCCTATAAAAACACCCTAAAGCTTGCCTTTATCGGAATTTTTATGAGTTTATCAGCAGTGGCCAAGGTTCTATTTGGTAGCGTCTTGTTAGCCATTATTGGTTTCTATATGCCGGCCCTCATCGCTTTTGTAGGTATTGGGATGTGGCATTTCTTTATTAGTGATTTATTGGAGCCTGTTTATGAAAGTATTCATGAAAAATTGGCAACCAAATAAGACCAAACAGTTTCGCCTCCACTCACTCCTAAGAATTTATAGTCTGGTAATGATTATCATCATTTCCTGCTTTGCTCTCTTGATTTCTTATGCAGACTGGGATATGCGTGAAAGGGAAGCCAATCGTGTTGGCCAGCGTGTTCTCGCTCGAACAGTTGATGAGGTTGAATACTATTATCGAGAATCAACCCGCCTAGCTCAGGAATTGGTCGAGAATCAAGCCCGCATCGAAGGGATTTACAAATATTTTAGTCTCAGCACGCCGGATTATTTTTATTGGCAGTTAGAACGCAAGGCGTCGCCTTATATTTCTGTTTCCATTTATGAAAATATTGATGATATATACGTGCGAAACGATTTTGTAACGGGTGTGTCGATTGTTCTACAGGATTCAACAGATGTATTTGTTTCCAAAAGAGGAAACCGAGGTGGACAGAAGATTCCAGCTGATAGCTTTAAACCGGACGCCAATAGTTTCGCTGTTCCAGTGTCTGATCCCATATCGGACCAAGCTCTAGGGGTCATTTATATTTCCGTAGAACCAGAATTCCTCTATAAGGCGATTGACAATACTAGGGGAACAATTCCTGTAGCAGTAACTGTCATTGCACCATATGAAACAGATATGTTCTATATAGGGGCAAAAGGGACTAATGAATCTTGGTTAGTAGGAACAACAGCCCATGGTTATCAAGTTCGAGTAGCTGTACCAAAGGATTATGTTTGGAGTGGGACCTTAGCAAGTTCGACACTTATTTTAGGTTTGAGCGTCCTCTTTATCATCATTTTATATATGACCTTAAGAAGGACCTTTTCTGACTATCAAAGTCAGGTTGTGGACTTGGTGGATTCCATTCAAGCCATTACTAAGGGAGAGCAGACCAAGAGAATCGATACAGATAAAAAGGATCAGGAGTTGCTTCTAATTGCTGAGTCGACAAATGATATGTTGGATCGACTGGAAAGTAACATTCACGATATTTATCAGCTGGAACTCAATCAAAAAGATGCCAACATGCGAGCGCTACAAGCTCAGATTAATCCGCATTTCATGTATAATACTTTGGAATTTTTGCGGATGTATGCAGTTATGGAGAACCAAAATGAATTAGCAGATATCATCTATGAGTTCAGTAGTCTCCTGCGCAATAATATCTCTGACGAGCGAGAAACGACACTCAAACAAGAAGTGGAGTTTTGTCGGAAGTACAGTTATCTCTGTATGGTTCGCTATCCAAAATCCATTGCCTATGGATTTAAAGATTGACCCTGAATTGGAAGAAATGCGTATTCCAAAGTTCACCCTCCAACCGTTAGTGGAAAATTATTTTGCCCATGGAGTTGATCACAAAAGAACAGATAATGTTATCAGTATCAAGGCTTTGAAACAAGATGGCTATGTCGAAATCTTGGTAACTGATAATGGCCGTGGAATGTCTGCTGAAAAACTAGCAGAAATCCAAGCTAAACTGTCTCAAAGAACCTTTGAACATACAGCAGATTATAGTAGGAAACGGCAGTCGATTGGGATTGTGAATATCCACGAACGCTTTTGTACTCTACTTTGGAGACCGCTATAACATTAGCGTAGAATCTGCTGAACAAAAAGGGTGTTCAATATAGAATCACCATTCAGGACGAAGAGAAAGGATAAACATGTATAAAGTACTATTAGTTGATGATGAGTACATGATTACAGAAGGACTTAAGCGTTTGATTCCTTTTGAAAAATGGGATATGGAAGTTGTCGCAACAGCCAACCATGCCGACGAGGCATTGGACTATGTTCGAGAGCATCCTGTAGATGTCGTCATTTCTGATGTCAACATGCCTGACAAGACAGGTCTTGAAATGATTGGGGAGATGAAGGAATTGTTGCCAGATGCATATTATATCCTTCTCTCAGGCTATCAAGAATTTGATTATGTCAAGAAAGCCATGAACCTCAATGTTGTAGACTACCTTGTCAAACCAGTTGATAAGGTTGAACTGGAGCATTTACTTGAGAAAATCCTTGGTCAACTTCGTGAGAAAGTGCATGAACCAGAAATTTTAAGTCAAAAATTAGATGAAGAAGCATTTAATGCGCATCTTTCTCAAAAAGAAAACTGGTGGATTGGTCTTTCAAAAGAAAAACAAGGGGATTTTGTTATTCCTTACTACGTTTTAGGTCAGGACTGGCAAATTGTGATTGCGGACCAGAAATTCGACGGTTTACTCGTTCTGCCTTTTGGGGCACCTTATCAGGCCAACTTTGAGAAATGGAAATTTAATGTAGAAAAAGCACTTTTCTATGGAACTGTAAACCTCGATCAGTCTGAAAGTCTCTTCTCATATTATGAACCCATCTATCGGGTGATTATCCAGGGAAATCTTCAGCAGATTATCGATGAGTTAAACCTACTCGAGAAGATTGTGCTAGAAAACACACCTAGGGTATCCATCACCAAGCAACTCTTTACTCAGTTTGTTATGGATGTCTTCCATCTCTTTGAACATTTGAAAGCAGATGATATGACAGATATTGTCAAGAGAATTCATGCTATTACTAACTTTGAGGACTTAGTGGCTTATACAAAAGAAACCTTGACGTCCTTCTTTGGTCAATACCGCATGAATGAAAATGTCGTCAGTGTACTCGAAGTCATTGGTAGAGACTATAAAAAAGAGCTTTCTCTCAAGGATATCAGCAAGGATCTCTTTATCAATCCGGTTTACTTAGGTCAGTTAATCAAGAAGGAAACCAATTCAACTTTTGCAGAACTTCTCAATAAGCAACGGATTAAAGCAGCTCAGCAACTCTTGCTGTCTACAAACGATAGTATTGAGGATATTTGCTATACGGTTGGTTATAGTAATGTAGGGTATTTCTACAAGGTCTTTCGAAAACTATGTGGAAAGTCTCCAAAGGCCTACCGCAAGCAGATTGAGGTCACCCTCTAACTTTTGTTATCCATTTTAAAATATGCTATAATAAGTTTAAAAAAATATGAGGAGGTTACTTTTTATGAAAAAAAGAAACCAATCTATCTATGGGTTTTATTGGTGTTATCAGCGATTAGTTCATTCTTGGCAGTAGTTGGAATACTCACTCCAGTACCTAGTAAGGACGCCCTTCGTGCTAGCCAAGAAAATGTTGGGACACTTAGTGCTCAACAAATAGAAGATGCTGTTAACTATGCCCACCAAGTGTCTGAGTCATCTCACTCTATTTTTAACACGATACTAATTATTCTATCTGCTATCTTAGTTGTAGTAGCCTTTGTTTTCTTAATTCGTAAGAACTTGCAGTTGGCAAACTACACTTATGTTGGATATGCCTTGCTAGCCATTGTTGGACTAGTCCATGACAATATGAATCTACAAGATGCTATGCAATTGATTAAAGATGACACCCTTCGTTTAGGAATGGAAGTCATGTCAAAAGTAACCACTATCATATTCATCGTCATCAATGTTATCTTTTTGGGAATCGTCTTTTTATAAAATATGGCGTCAGCAAAAAAAGAACTAACAGAATCTCAAGAGGAAGAACTCGCCTAAGAGTTGACAAAGGATAACTATCAAGATACAATCTTGGTAGTTATTTTTTTGGATTCGAGAAAGAGGGAGGAAAAGATGAAAAAAATTTCCTTAGTTTATATCAGTCTGAGTGGGAACACGGAGAGTTTTGTGACACGTTTGAAAGCTTATTTGTTGGAGCAGTATGCGAATATTGATGTGGAAAAAATTCATATTAAAGACTTGGTCAAGGAAGGAGAAGACTTCTTTGAGATGACCAACCCGTATGTGGCTTTTCTACCGACTTACCTCGAAGGTGGCAATGGGGTTGACAATGGAGATGTGGAAATCTTGACCACTCCAGTAGGTGACTTTATCGCCTATGGTGACAATGCTAGCAAGTGTTTTGGTGTCGTAGGATCAGGTAACCGCAATTTTAACAACCAATACTGTTTGACCGCCAAGCAATATAGCCAGCGCTTTGGTTTTCCAGTCCTAGCTGACTTTTGAAATGCGCGGAATGCTAGGAGATATTAAAAAGGTTGCTGGAATCATTGCAGAGCTCTATCAATTAGAAGCTTTGTAAAAGGATAGATTTTCTGCGCTAGGATTTTTTGCCTGCTGGAATCAAGGAGTTATCTCAAAAGGGAAGAGTCACATGAGTAAACTAGTTAGATCATTTTTAAAGTACACAAGACGCAAGCCAAGTTTCAAGGATATTCTGCTATGCAGTGCTTTTGCTACTATTAGCGATTGCTCTGCTACTGTTCTCTGAGAAAAATTTTTTTGATGAAGATGCAGCACCATTTGGAACCATGGTATCCTTAGGGATTGTTATCCTGGTAGAAATCTTAGCTGTCAGAAGAAATAAATAAAAAGACTCGAGAAATGGTATCTCGAGTTTTTTTCTTATCTGCGAATTTCGTCAACGATTTCTTTTGAAATGGGAATTCCTAAACGGTAACCTTTGTTAATGTAGTCAATGACATCATTGATGTTTTTCTATCGTTTGGATTTTTTCTTTGATAGTTGCACGAAAAATCTTGATCTTTCAATAGTTGGTCCTGAAGCAGTCTTTTGAAGTTTCTCTTTTTCATATTTGTTGACAAGAAAGAGAAAAAGAAGACTGATAACAACTAGAATATAAGCATACTGGCTCATAAAAAAATTCTCCCTAAGTGATAAAGAAGTAGGTGGTGATAGAACAGCGAAACTCCTTCGCCTTTTCGACTGCTAATACTGTAAGTGCCTAGCTAAAGCCCGAATAGGATTTGGCGTTAGTTCCTTACGATTGTTTAGTAATAAACTAATTTATTAAATCACGATATGCATCCAAATAAATCAATATTATTTATTTGGATGCATTAGTAAGGCGTTTAGGCAAATCGCCCAATACCGATTGCCGTCAAGAGACTAGGAACTTTAGTTCCAATAACTTTAAGATTACGACGTTTTAGGGACATAAATCGATCATATTTATGTCCTAAAAACTAGTGAAGCGCCCTAGCCAAAGTCCGAATAGGATTTGACGTTAGTTACTTAGATTGCTCCGCAATCAAGTAACTTTGGCGATTTACATCTTCTCTGGCGCCTCTACACCCAACAGACGAAGGGCTTCTTTAAGGACAACTGCTGTTGCATAGCTGAGAGCTAGGCGACTGTCACGTTCTGGGCTTTCATCTAAGATACGAGTGTGGGCATAGTATTTGTTAAAGGCCTGAGCTAAGCTGATTGCAAATTTAGCGATGATAGACGGCTCATAGTTATCAGCTGCACGTTTAATGATACGTGGGAAGTCTTGGATTAGTTTGATGATTTCCCAGCTTTCAGCATCGTTCAAGCTATAGTTGGCACCTGCTTCAGGTTTGAAATCGGCTTTACGCAAGATTGATTGGATACGAGCGTAAGCGTATTGAACATAAGGGCCAGTCTCCCCTTCGAAGGATACCATAGCTTCAAGGTCGAAGTCATATCCATTTGTACGGTCAGTTTTAAGGTCATAGAATTTAATGGCCCCAACTCCAACAGCATGAGCGACTTGGTCTTTGTTTTCAAGTTCTGGATTTTTGGCTTCGATCTGTGCTTTAGCACGGCTGATGGCTTCTGCAACAGTTGGTTCTAGCAAGATAACATTCCCTTTACGAGTAGAAAGTTTTTTCCCTTCTTTTGTAACCAAACCAAACGGAACATGGACAATATCTTGGCTCCAATCGTAACCCATCTCTTGCAAGACAGCCTTGAGTTGTTTGAAGTGAGCAGATTGTTCTTGACCAACGACATAAATCGATTTAGCAAATTGATATTCGTTTTTACGGTAGAGGGCCGCAGCTAGGTCACGTGTGATGTAGAGAGTCGCGCCGTCAGATTTCTTGATAAGAGCTGGGTGTTCAATTCCGTATTTTTCAAGATTCACAACTTGGGCACCTTCTGATTCGACCAAAAGTCCTTTTTTTCAGCGAGGATATCTACAACTGCATCCATCTTGTCATTGTAGAAAGGCTTCTCCGTTATAGCTGTCGAATTCAACTTGTAATTCATCGTATAGGCGGTTAAATTCTACTAAGCTTTCATCGCGGAACCATTGCCAAAGAGCAAGAGCTTCCTCATCTCCATTTTCAAGCTTGCGGAACCATTCGCGCGCTTCTTCATCCAAGCTTGGGTCGTTCTCAGCTTCAGCATTAATGCGGACATAGAGCTTGAGGAGTTCATCGATTGGATGAGCTTTGACAGCTTCCTCGTTACCCCATTTCTTGTAGGCAACAATCAGCATCCCAAACTGTTTACCCCAGTCTCCCAAATGGTTGACCTTGACAGTTTTATAGCCGATTTTTTGGAAGATATGTGACAAGCTATCTCCGATAACTGTTGAACGAAGGTGACCGATTGAAAATGGTTTAGCAATATTAGGGCTAGACATGTCAATGACAACATTTTCTTGATTGCCAATCTCTTGGTCAGCGTAGTGCTCTTTTTCAGTGATAACGTTTTGTAGAACTTGACCAGAAATGGCAGCCTTATCAAGGAAGAAGTTTACGTAAGGACCTGTTGCTACAACCTTTTCAAAAGCTTGGCTATTGATCTTTTCAGCGATGTCAGCAGCAATCATTTGAGGAGCTTTACGTTCAACCTTTGCCAATGAGAAGGCAGGGAAGGCGACATCTCCCATATCTGAGTTTTTAGGTGTTTCTAGTAAATTTAAAATAGCCTCTTGATCCAGGCTATCAATGACGCTAGCCAACTCGCTAGCAATCAATTCTTTTGTATTCATTTAGGGCTCCTTTAGGGCTTTTCTACTATTTTTAACACAATTTACTACATTTTTTTGGAAAGAAGAGAATTTTTTTGAAATATCCAGTTTTTTTGATATAATGTTCTTACTAAAAAAATGTAAAATGTTATAAATATGCACTCGAGAGGAACATATGAGAAAAAGAGAACGTCATCAGCTTATTAAGCGAATGATTACAGAAGAAAAAAATTAGGCACTCAAAAAAAGAAATCCAGGATCGATTGGAAGCTTGTAATGTCTTTTGTGACACAGACGACCTTATCCCGTGATTTGCGAGAGCTTGGCTTAACCAAAGTTAAGAAAAAAACGATGTTGTTTACTATGTGCTAGCAAATGAGACAGAGAAGATTGATCTGGTCGAATTCCTTTCACATCACTTAGAGGGTGTTGCAAGAGCCGAATTCACCTTGGTTCTCCACACTAAACTTGGAGAAGCATCCGTTTTAGCCAATGTAGTAGATTCAAATAAAGATGAATGGATTTTAGGTACTGTTGCCGGAGCGAATACCTTGTTGGTTATCTGTAAAGATCAACATGCAGCCAAAGTCATGGAAGAACGCTTGCTAGAGTTAATGGAAGATAGATAAGGTCTTGAGAGCTTCTCTCAGGACTGTTTTTTTACAAGGAGAGAGTAAATGACTACTGAAAAAAATTATCACCTGGTATGCAACAGTATGTGGATATCAAAAAAACAATATCCAGATGCTTTTTTTGCTTTTTTTCGTATGGGTGATTTTTTTATGAGTTGTTTTTATGAAGATGCAGTCAATGCTGCCCAGATACTAGAAATCTCACTAACCAGTCGTAATAAAAAAATGCTGAAAAATCCTATTCCTATGGCTGGTGTTCCTTATCACTCTGCCCAACAGTATATAGATGTCCTAGTTGAGCGTGGCTACAAGGTTGCCATCGCCGAGCAGATGGAAGATCCCTAAAGCAAGCTGTTGGTGTCGTTAAGCGCGAGGTTGTTCAGGTCATTACACCAGGGACGGTGGTTGATAGTAGTAAGCCAGATAGTCAAAACAACTTTTTTTGGTAGCTATTGATCGTGATGGGATCTCAATATGGTTTAGCCTACATGGACCTAGTGACAGGTGATTTTCTATGTAACGGGATTATCAGATTTTCTCTAGTCTGTGGTGAAATCCGCAACCTCAAGGCTAGAGAAGTAGTGATTGGCTACGACTATCTGAAGCGGAAGAGCAGATTCTCAGTCGTCAAATGAATCTAGTCCTTTCCTACGAACAGGAAAGCATATGAAGACCTTCATCTGTTGGATTCAGGATTGGCGCCCATTGAAAGAAAGCTGCCAGTGGAAAAACTTCTCCAGTATGTTCATCGGACGCAGATGAGAGAGTTGAATCACTTAAAACCTGTTATCCGTTATGAAATCAAAGATTTTTTTGCAGATGGATTTTGCGACCAAGGCTAGTCTGGATTTGGTTGAAAATGCTCGCTCAGGTAAGAAACAAGGCAGCCTTTTTCTGGTTGCTAGATGAGACTAAAACTGCAATGGGTATGCGACTCTTGCGTTCTTGGATTCAACGCCCTTTGATTGATAAGAACCGTATCTTAGAACGTCAGGAAGTTGTGCAAGTCTTTCTGGACTATTTCTTTGAGCGCAGTGATTTGACAGAAAAGTCTCAAGGGAGTCTACGATATCGAGCGTCTGGCTAGTCGAGTGTCTTTTGGGAAAAAGCAATCCCTAAAGACCTCTTGCAACTAGCGACTACCTTGGGAAGTGTTCCAAGGATTCGCGCCATTTTAGAGGGAATGGAGCAACCAGCTCTAGCTTATCTGATTGAACAACTAGATGCTATTCCTGAGTTGGAAAATCTCATTAGTGCAGCTATTGCTCCGGAAGCTCCTCACGTGATTACCGAAGGTGGTATTATCCGAACGGGCTTTGATGAGACCTTGGATAAATACCGTCGTGTGCTGAGAGAAGGGACCAGCTGGATTGCTGAGATCGAGGCCAAGGAAAGAGAAAACTCTGGCATCAATACTCTCAAGATTGACTACAATAAAAAAGACGGCTACTATTTCCATGTGACCAACTCGCAGCTAGGCAACGTACCAGCCCACTTTTTCCGCAAGGCTACGCTGAAAAACTCTGAGCGTTTTGGGACAGAGGAGTTAGCGCGTATCGAAGGTGAAATGCTAGAGGCGCGTGAGAAATCAGCAAACCTAGAGTACGAAATCTTTATGCGTATTCGTGAGGAGGTTGGCAAGTATATCCAACGTCTACAGGCTCTGGCTCAAGGAATCGCTACTATCGATGTCTTGCAAGGCTTGGCAGTAGTTGCAGAAAAACAACACCTGATTCGACCAGAGTTTGGGCAAGACTCTAGCATAGATATCCAAAAAGGTCGTCACGCCGTCGTTGAAAAAGGTCATGGGAGCTCAGACCTATATCCCAAACAGCATCCAGATGGATGAAGAGACCAGCATTCAACTGATTACAGGGTCCGAACATGAGCGGGAAGTCAACTTATATGCGCCAGTTAGCTATAACAGCAGTTATGGCACAGATGGGTTCTTATGTCCCTGCAGAAAGTGCCCACTTGCCAATCTTTGATGCAATTTTTACCCGTATTGGGGCGGCAGATGACTTGGTTTCAGGCCAATCTACCTTTATGGTAGAGATGATGGAAGCTAATAATGCCATTAGTCATGCGACAGAGGATTCCTTGATTCTTTTTGATGAGCTTGGTCGTGGGAACCGCAACTTATGATGGGCATGGCTTTTAGCCCAGTCTATCATCGAGTACATCCATGAGCATATTGGAGCCAAGACTCTTTTTGCGACGCACTACCATGAATTAACCAGTCTGGAAGCTAGTCTTGAAACATCTAGTGAAATGTTCACGTGGCTACGCTTGAGCAAAAATGGTCAGGTCACTTTCCTTCATAAGATTGAACCAGGGCCAGCTGATAAATCATACGGTATTCACGTTGCTAAGATTGCAGGATTGCCAGCAGACTTGCTAAAAAGAGCGGATGCGATTCTAACTCAACTAGAGAGCCAAGGTCAGGAAAATCCAATTTCTATCAATCAAAGGAATGCTGTCAATGAGCAAATGTCTCTCTTTGATGAAAAAGAAGAAAGTCCTATCCTGACAGAGTTGGCTAATGTAGATGTTTACAATATAACACCTATGCAAGCCATGAATCTCTTGTTAGAGCTGAAGCAAAAATTATAAGCAAAAACCCACTCCGTTTTGTGAGTGGGTTTTTAGGTATTATTTTTTATGAGCCAATAGTTGATTGATGTGTGCAACTTTTTTAGATTCTCTTTTGTAGAGAACAATCCAGATGATGAGGTAGACGATTGCAAACTCTGGGATGAGTTGAAGGATGAAAGTCCAGTGAAGCGGGAACCATCCTGCTAGGATTGCTAGAAGGTACAAAACCTAGCAACATAAGGAAGAAGTGAGTGACAGTCGCACGAAGGAGACTCCAGTCTTGAGCAAAGAGACGACCGCCAAAACTAAAGAGGACTCCAATCGCTGCCCAGATAAGCAGACAGTAAAGCAGGACGAGTGATCCATGCACCTGATGTTGGGTCATGAATTGACCAATCAAAGAGTTGGGGCTGAGAGGTGCGTAGTTACTTGGTGAGTGGATAAACGAAAAGATAATAGATAGGATGAGGCCGATGAGGATACCAGTTGTGGCATCGTGAAATACTTGTTTTTTCATAGTTCTAATTTCTCCTTAATAGCTTTGAGGTAACGGCGAGATGAGTAGGTGAAACTTTCGTTTTTAAGATAAATTTCAATCAAGCCGTTAGAGGTTAGTTTTAGATGACTGATAGCATCTATGTTGACAATTTCAGATTGGGAAATTTGGATAAAGGAAGCAGGTAAGATTTCAACTGCTTGGTAGAGACGAATGTCGAGAGCATAGATTCGACTGTCCGTTTCAGCCAAGCACTTTACGATTTTCAATGTAAATCCGTTGAATCTTTTGAATTTCGATAAGAAAAACCTGATCTTGAAATTTTCCTTTAAGAGTTTCTTTTTGATCTAGCGATTGAACAAAGTCTTGAACTTTTTGAACTCTATGGGACAAAGTTGGTGCTTCTATGATGATTTGTTCTTCAATATAATGCTGATCAATGTCGAGTTTGACTTTCATAATTTCTCCTTTATCTAGTTGTAATAGAGATCTCTTACTTACAAGTCTATTAAACACCATTTTTTTGACAATTACAAGAAGCTTTGTCTATGTGGTCGGTTGAAGAGTCTATCTGGTAGGTGACCGTTTTCAAAGAGATTTTAGAGTAAAGAAGTCAAAAAATAAGAAGAAATATATTGACAAAAATAGAAAAAAAGTGGTACAATGTTAGACGGTACTTTTTACTTTTGGTCTCTCAAGAGTGTACAGGGACGTGCTGACAAATGTTGCAAAAGTACACACAGATGATAGCTGTCACCAAGTGTATCATCACCAAAAATAAAAAAACACAGGAGAATGTAGATGCCTACAATTAACCAATTGGTTCGCAAACCGCGTAAATCAAAAGTAGAAAAATCTAAATCACCAGCTTTGAACGTTGGTTACAACAGTCATAAAAAAGTTCAAACAAACGTTTCTTCACCACAAAAACGTGGTGTAGCAACTCGTGTTGGAACTATGACACCTAAAAAACCTAACTCTGCCCTTCGTAAATTTGCTCGTGTACGTTTGAGCAACCTTATCGAAGTTACTGCCTACATCCCAGGTATCGGACACAACTTGCAAGAGCACAGCGTGGTGCTTCTTCGCGGTGGACGTGTAAAAGACCTTCCAGGGGTACGTTACCATATCGTCCGTGGTGCACTTGATACTGCAGGTGTTAACGATCGTAAACAAGGCCGTTCTAAATACGGTACTAAACGTCCGAAAAAAGCATAAGGAAAGGGGATAAAGAGAAATGAGTCGTAAAAATAGAGCTCCAAAACGTGACGTATTGCCAGATCCGCTTTACAATTCACAACTAGTTACTCGTCTTATCAACCGCGTTATGCTTGATGGTAAACGTGGTACAGCTGCTTCAATCGTTTACGGTGCTTTTGAGCAAATCAAAGAAGCTACTGGTAACGATGCACTTGAAGTATTTGAAACAGCTATGGAAAACATCATGCCTGTACTTGAAGTACGTGCACGTCGTGTTGGTGGATCTAACTACCAAGTCCCAGTTGAAGTTCGTCCAGAACGTCGTACAACACTTGGACTTCGTTGGTTGGTAACAATCGCTCGCCTTCGTGGTGAACACACAATGCAAGACCGTCTTGCAAAAGAAATCTTGGATGCTGCTAACAACACTGGTGCAGCAGTTAAGAAACGTGAAGACACTCACCGTATGGCTGAAGCTAACCGTGCCTTCGCACACTTCCGTTGGTAAGATCATGATGCTAGGAACGGCAAGGATGCAAAGTGAAAAATAGGAAACTGACGCAGTATTCGACGAATACAAGGAAGTTTATCTTTTTCACACAGCATCCCGTTCCGGCTCAAATCGGCTAACTAACTTTAGCCCGAGTTCAATTCAACTTCCCATCTCACAAGTTGAAACCAACTAAACAAGATAAACACTGAGAACGGGTGGGTCCTGCCTATCCGTTTTTATTGAAATCGTGTTATAATAGAATAGAAATAAAAAATAATAGGAGAAACAAACCTCATGGCACGCGAATTTTCACTTGAAAAAACTCGTAATATCGGTATCATGGCTCACGTCGATGCTGGTAAAACAACTACAACTGAGCGTATCCTTTACTACACTGGTAAAATCCACAAAATCGGTGAAACTCACGAAGGTGCGTCACAAATGGACTGGATGGAGCAAGAGCAAGAACGTGGTATCACTATCACATCTGCTGCGACAACAGCTCAATGGAACAACCACCGCGTAAACATCATCGACACACCAGGACACGTGGACTTCACAATCGAAGTACAACGTTCTCTTCGTGTATTGGACGGTGCGGTTACAGTTCTTGACTCACAATCAGGTGTTGAGCCTCAAACTGAAACAGTTTGGCGTCAAGCAACTGAGTACGGAGTTCCACGTATCGTATTTGCCAACAAAATGGACAAAAATCGGTGCTGACTTCTTTACTCAGTAAGCACACTTCACGATCGTCTTCAAGCAAATGCACACCCAATTCAATTGCCAATCGGTTCTGAAGATGACTTCCGTGGTATCATCGACTTGATCAAGATGAAAGCTGAAATCTATACTAACGACCTTGGTACAGATATCCTTGAAGAAGACATTCCAGCTGAATACCTTGACCAAGCTCAAGAATACCGTGAAAAATTGGTTGAAGCAGTTGCTGAAACTGATGAAGAATTGATGATGAAATACCTTGAAGGTGAAGAAATCACTAACGAAGAATTGAAAGCTGGTATCCGTAAAGCAACCATCAACGTTGAATTCTTCCCAGTATTGTGTGGTTCTGCCTTCAAGAACAAAGGTGTTCAATTGATGCTTGATGCGGTTATCGACTACCTTCCAAGCCCACTTGACATCCCAGCGATCAAAGGTATCAACCCAGATACAGATGAAGAAGAAACTCGTCCTGCATCTGACGAAGAGCCATTTGCAGCTCTTGCCTTCAAGATCATGACTGACCCATTCGTAGGTCGTTTGACATTCTTCCGTGTTTACTCAGGTGTTCTTCAATCAGGTTCTTACGTATTGAACACTTCTAAAGGTAAACGTGAACGTATCGGACGTATCCTTCAAATGCACGCTAACAGCCGTCAAGAAATCGACACTGTTTACTCAGGTGATATCGCTGCTGCCGTTGGTTTGAAAGATACTACAACTGGTGACTCATTGACAGATGAAAAAGCGAAAATCATCCTTGAGTCAATCAACGTTCCAGAACCAGTTATCCAATTGATGGTTGAGCCAAAAATCTAAAAGCTGACCAAGACAAGATGGGTATCGCCCTTCAAAAAAATTGGCTGAAGAAGATCCAACATTCCGCGTTGAAACTAAACGTTGAAACTGGTGAAACAGTTATCTCTGGTATGGGTGAGCTTCACCTTGACGTCCTTGTTGACCGTATGCGTCGTGAGTTCAAAGTTGAAGCGAACGTAGGTGCTCCTCAAGTATCTTACCGTGAAACATTCCGCGCTTCTACTCAAGCACGTGGATTCTTCAAACGTCAGTCTGGTGGTAAAGGTCAATTCGGTGATGTATGGATTGAATTTACTCCAAACGAAGAAGGTAAAAGGATTCGAATTCGAAAAACGCAATCGTCGGTGGTGTGGTTCCTCGTGAATTTATCCCAGCGGTTGAAAAAAAGGTTTGGTAGAATCTATGGCTAACGGTGTTCTTGCTGGTTACCCAATGGTTGACGTTAAAGCTAAAGCTTTACGATGGTTCATACCACGATGTCGACTCATCTGAAACTGCCTTCAAGATCGCTGCATCTCTTGCACTTAAAGAAGCTGCTAAGACTGCACAACCAGCTATCCTTGAGCCAATGATGCTTGTAACAATCACTGTTCCAGAAGAAAACCTTGGTGATGTTATGGGTCACGTAACTGCTCGTCGTGGACGTGTAGATGGTATGGAAGCACACGGTAACAGCCAAATCGTTCGTGCTTACGTTCCACTTGCTGAAATGTTCGGTTACGCAACAGTTCTTCGTTCTGCATCACAAGGACGTGGTACATTCATGATGGTATTCGACCACTACGAAGATGTACCTAAGTCAGTACAAGAAGAAATCATTAAGAAAAACAAAGGTGAAGAATAATTCACCGTCACTTTAAAAGAAGTCACTTTGTGGCTTCTTTTTCTGTTTGGTAGAAATAGCTAAAATGGCCTCAAATATGGTAAAATAGAAGGAGTATATTGTGAGGAAAATGGATGTCAACCACTTTTGAAATTTTAATGAATCAGTTGGGAATTCCCCGCTGAGATAAGAAATCATGAGGCCTTCTCCCAGGCTGAAATTGAACAAGTTATTGTACACAAACAAAGTAAAATTTGGGAGTTTCGTTTTGTATTTGAGAATATCCTCCCTTTGAACTCTTTTTAGCATTGAAGAAAGGGTTGAAAGAAGAATTTTCAAAAACAGGAAATCAAAGCGACTTTTCGAGATTAAAAACGCAAAACATCAAGACTTTTTTTCAAGAGAGCTTTCTACAGGCCTACTATCAAGAGGCTTTTTCAGATGGACCTTGTTCTAGTCAAGGTTTTCGGACCATGTATCAGGATTTTCAGGTTCGAGTTTGAAAATGATCAGTTGATTATTGAGGCCTCTGAAGCAGCAGATACAGAGCATTTCAGAAAAAATCATCTTCCGAATCTTAGTAAACAACTGGAACTCTTTTGGCTTTTCCTAAAGTTTCACATGTCATTTTAGAGAAAAATGAAGATTTGACCAAAGGAAGAGCAGGAAGCTTTTCCATTCTGAAAAATCAAATGATTGTTCAGGCTGCCAATGATGAGACCCTTCGAGCTATGGAACAGTTAGAACAGATGGCACCGCCTCCTCCAGTTGAGGACAAACCTGTCTTTGATTTCCAAGCTAAGAAGGCAGCTGCTAAGCCTAAAACTCGACAAGGCAGAGATTACTCCAATGATTGAGGTCAATACCGAAGAAAATCGTCTGGTTTTTGAAGGGGTTGTCTTTGATGTGGAGCATAAAGTGACTAGAACGGGTCGTGTCTTGATTAATTTCAAGATGACGGACTATACGTCTAGTTTCTCCATGCAAAAATGGGTCAAAAACGAAGAAGAAGCTCAGAAGTTTGATATCATTAAGAAAAATTCATGGCTCCGTGTTCGTGGAAATGTCGAGGTCAATAATTTCACACGAGATTTGACCATGAATGTGCAAGATGTGCAGGAAGTTGTTCACCATGAACGCAAGGACTTGATGCCAGAAGGTGAGCGTCGCGTTGAGTTTCATGCCCATACCAACATGTCGACCATGGATGCTCTTCCTGAGGTCGAAGAAATCGTTGGAACAGCAGCAAAATGGGGCCACAAAGCAGTAGCAATCACAGACCACGGCAATGTTCAGTCCTTTCCCTCATGGTTATAAGGCGCCAAGAAAGCTGGTATTCAGCTCATTTATGGGAATGGAAGCCAAATATCGTTGAAGATCGTGTTCCTATCGTCTATAACGAAGTGGAGATGGATCTTTCTGAAGCTACCTATGTAGTCTTTGACGTGGAAACGACAGGTCTATCAGCTATCTATAATGACTTTGATTCAGGTGGCAGCTTCCAAGATGTATAAGGGCAATATCATTGCTGAGTTTGATGAATTTATCAATCCTGGGCACCCCTTATCAGCCTTTACAACTGAATTGACAGGGATTACTGATGACCATGTAAAAAATGCTAAACCCTTGGTTCAAGTTCTGAAAGAATTCCAAGAATTTCTGTAAAGGATACCGTTCTTGTAGCCCATAATGCAAGCTTTGACGTTGGCTTTATGAATGCCAACTATGAACGTCATGGCCTGCCAAAAATCACTCAACCTGTCATAGATACGCTAGAGTTCGCTAGAAATCTCTATCCAGAGTACAAACGCCATGGTTTGGGACCTTTGACCAAACGTTTTGGTGTAGCTCTAGAACACCACCACATGGCCAACTATGATGCGGAAGCAACTGGCCGTCTGCTCTTTTATCTTTATCAAAGGAAGTAGCAGAAAAAAACACGGTGTGACGGACTTTGGCACGATTAAACCTTGATTTAATCAGTCCAGACTCTTATAAAAAAGCTCGAGTCAAGCATGCGACCATCTATGTGAAAAATCAAGTGGGCTTGAAAAATATCTTTAAGCTGGTTTCTCTCTCAAATACCCAGTATTTTGAAGGAGTTCCACGGATTCCACGTACAGTACTAGATGCCCATCGAGAAGGCTTGATTTTGGGCTCGGCTTGCACAGAAGGGGAAGTCTTTGATGCAGTCGTATCACAGGGTGTAGATGCGGCAGTCGAAGTAGCTAAATACTATGACTTTTATCGAGGTCATGCCTCCAGCTATCTATGCACCCTCTGATTGCCAAAGAGCAGGTCAAGGACATGGAGGAGCTCCACACCATTATCAAGAGTTTGATAGAGGTCGGAGACCGTCTCGGCAAGCCCGTTCTTGCGACAGGAAATGTCCACTATATCGAACCTGAGGATGAAATTTATCGAGAAATCATCGTCCGTAGTCTAGGTCAGGGTGCCATGATTAACCGAACGATCGGCCATGGAGAAGCTGCCCAGCCAGCTCCGCTACCAAAGGCGCATTTTAGAACAACCAATGAAATGTTGGATGAATTTGCCTTTCTAGGGGAAGACTTGGCTCGCAAGATTGTCATTGAAAATACCAATGCCTTGGCAGAAATCTTTGAACCTGTCGAGGTTGTAAAGGGCTGATTTGTACACGCCTTTCATTGACAAAGCCGAAGAAACAGTTGCCGAGTTAACCTATAAAAAAGCTTTTGAAATCTATGGAAATCCACTCCCAGATATCGTTGATTTACGGATTGAAAAAGAACTAACCTCTATCCTGGGGAATGGATTTGCCGTGATTTATCTGGCTTCGCAGATGCTAGTGCACCGTTCCAAACGAACGAGGGCTATTTGGTTGGTTCCCGTGGGTCTGTTGGATCTAGTTTTCGTTGCGACCATGATTGGGATTACCGAGGTTAATCCGCTATCTCCTCACTATGTCTGTGGTCAGTGTCAGTACAGTGAGTTTATCACAGATGGTTCTTACGGTTCAGGCTTTTGATATGCCAGATAAAGACTGTCCAAACTGTGGCCACAAGCTCAGTAAGAATGGACAGGATATTCCTTTCGAGACCTTCCTTGGTTTTGACGGGGATAAGGTTCCCGATATCGATTTGAACTTCTCAGGTGAAGATCAACCGAGCGCCCACTTTGGATGTTCGTGATATCTTTGGGGAAGAATATGCCTTCCGTGCAGGAACGGTTGGTACGGTGGCTGCTAAAACAGCCTATGGATTTGTCAAGGGTTACGAGCGTGACTATGGCAAAGTTCTACCGTGAAGCTGAAGTAGAGCGCCTTGCTCAAGGAGCTGCCGGTGTCAAACGGACGACTGGTCAGCACCCAGGGGGAATCGTTGTTATCCCTAACTATATGGATGTCTATGACTTTACTCCAGTGCAGTATCCTGCAGATGATGTAACTGCTGAATGGCAGACCACTCACTTTAACTTCCACGATATCGATGAGAACGTCCTCTAAGCTCGATGTCCTGGGACATGATGATCCGACCATGATTCGCAAGCTCCAGGACTTGTCAGGCATTGATCCAAATGATATTCCGATGGACGACCCAGGTGTCATGGATCTCTTTTCGGGAACCGATATTCTGGGAGTGACGCCTGAACAAATCGGTACCTCAACTGGTATGCTTGGTATTCCAGAGTTTGGGAACCAACTTTTGTTCGAGGGCATGGTGGATGAAACCCATCCGACGACCTTTGCAGAGTTGCTTCAGCTTTCTGGTTTGTCTCACGGTACCGACGTATGGTTGGGAAATGCTCAAGACTTGATTAAGGCTGGAATTGCGGACCTATCAACCGTTATCGGATGTCGGGATGACATCATGGTTTACCTCATGCACGCAGGTCTAGATCCCAAGATGGCCTTTACCATCATGGAGCGAGTGCGTAAGGGATTGTGGCTTAAAATCTCAGAAGAAGAGCGCAATGGTTATATCGAAGCCATGAAGGCCAATAATGTGCCTGAGTGGTATATCGAATCTTGTGGAAAAATCAAGTACATGTTCCCTAAAGCCCATGCGGCAGCCTACGTTATGATGGCCCTTCGCGTGGCCTACTTCAAGGTTCACCACCCGATTTATTATTACTGTGCTTACTTCTCCATCCGTGCTAAGGCTTTTGATATCAAGACCATGGGTGCAGGCTTGGATGCTATTAAACGCAAGATGCAAGAAATTGCTGAAAAGCGTAAGAACAATGAAGCTTCCAACGTAGAAATTGACCTCTACACAACACTTGAAATCGTCAATGAGATGTGGGAACGTGGCTTTAAGTTCGGCAAATTGGACCTCTATCGCAGTGATGCGACTGAATTCATCATCGATGGAGATACCCTTATACCACCGTTTGTCGCTATGGATGGTCTAGGAGAGAACGTTGCCAAGCAACTGGTTCGTGCCCGTCAAGAGGGAGAATTCCTCTCTAAAACTGAACTCCGCAAGCGTGGAGGACTTTCCTCAACCTTGGTTGAAAAGATGGATGAAATGGGCATTCTCGGCAATATGCCAGAGGATAATCAGTTGAGCTTGTTTGATGATTTGTTTTAATAGTTTGAAATGTCTTGTGTAGGTTTGAGGTTGGCTAATAATGCTAAAGAAAAATAGAGCAACACCCTGGAAATCAGGGAAAGTTATTTCCATATGTTTACGAAATGGCGTTTACGTATTAGCACAAATGGTGCGTGATCCCTATCTGGTATTTTTCAACCATTTTAACGAGGAAAATAATTGGAAGGGAGTGACCTTGAAAGAGGAGGATATCCTCTTTTGTAAGGCTGTTACTCGCCAGTTTCTACGCTATAGTCCTGTAACGATTGTCAAAGAAGTTAACCCACTGTTAGATTATGAACTGCCTAAAGAATGGATTTATAGCCATATTGGAGGGCATCCTATTACTGTTTCGGTAAAGGGAAGGGAGCGCCAACTAGCTGGTTTTGGTAGACGCTGTTCTTTGGTTCTGGCGGATAAAGACAGTGGATCAACCAGAAGATAATCCACTTATGGGACTCTTTCCAATCCTATATCATATCAGATATCAAAGAACAGGATTGGGATCGGGTAGGTCAGGCTGAACATATGTCTATTGAAGTATTTCCAACACTCAACGAACGTCTCTATCTTTGCTTTCTTTATGGGAAAAATATAAATCCAGAACAAGATATCTCTTTAGGAAAGCCCTCTACCTGATGACTATGAAACCTATATAGATATCCTCACAAATAGTCCAGAGGCAAGACGCCTCTACCTAGGAGAGGACGAAGAATAAGAAAGGACATTTCATGAAACTAAGAATTTTTGCGGAAGATAAGCCAGCTGAGAAGGTGTTTGAGTACCAATTTGAACTTGCTGATCAGACAATTCTTCTATCGACAGCACTCTTGTCTGGTGCTATTGCTTTAGCAGGATTATTTTCTGCTTTGAAAGAAAAATAAAAATAGAAAAGAGAAACAAGATGGTTTTACCGAATTTTAAAGAAAATCTAGAAAAATACGCTAAGCTTTTGGTTGCAAACGGAGTGAACGTGCAACCTGGTCATACTCTGGCTCTCTCTATCGATGTGGAGCAACGTGAGTTGGCTCACTTAATCGTCAAAGAAGCTTATGCACTTGGAGCACATGAAGTTATCGTTCAATGGGCAGATGACTTTGTAAACCGTGAGAAATTCCTTCACGCGCCGATGGAGCGTTTGGACAATGTACCAGAATACAAGATTGCTGAGATGAACTACCTTCTTGAAAACAAAGCAAGTCGTCTCGGTGTCCGTTCTTCTGACCCAGGTGCCTTGAACGGAGTGGATGCTGAAAAAGCTTTCAGCTTCTGCTAAAGCTATGGGAATTGCTATGAAGCCAATGCGTATCGCAACTCAATCTAATAAGGTTAGCTGGACTGTAGCAGCTGCAGCTGGACTAGAGTGGGCTAAAAAGGTCTTTCCAAATGCTGCAAGCGACGAAGAAGCAGTGGATCTCCTTTGGGACCAAATCTTCAAGACTTGCCGTATCTACGAAGAAGATCCAGTTAAGGCCTGGGAAAAACATGCAGCTATCTTGAAGAGCAAGGCAGAAATGCTCAACAAAGAACAATTCTCAGCTCTTCACTACACAGCACCTGGAACTGATTTGACACTTGGCTTGCCGAAGAACCACGTTTGGGAATCAGCTGGAGCTATCAATGCTCAAGGTGAAGGATTCTTGCCAAATATGCCAACAGAAGAAGTCTTTACAGCTCCTGACTTCCGTCGTGCAGATGGTTATGTAACATCTACAAAACCTCTTAGCTACAATGGAAATATCATCGAAGGCATCAAGGTGACCTTTGAAAATGGTCAAATCGTTGATATTACAGCTGAAAAGGGTGACCAGGTTATGAAGGACCTTGTCTTTAAGAATGCTGGTGCGCGTGCCTTGGGTGAATGTGCCTTGGTACCAGATCCAAGCCCAATTTCACAGTCAGGTATTACCTTCTTTAATACTCTTTTCGATGAGAATGCTTCTAACCACTTGGCTATTGGTGCAGCCTATGCAACCAGCGTTGTTGGTGGAGCAGAGATGAGCGAAGAAGAACTGGAAGCTGCAGGACTTAACCGTTCAGATGTTCACGTTGACTTTATGATTGGTTCTAACCAAATGGATATCGATGGTATCCGTGAGGATGGAACACGCGTACCACTCTTCCGCAATGGAGATTGGGCAATTTAAGGAGAAGCTATGCTTGGAAGTATGTTTGTCGGTCTTTTAATCGGACTACTAGCAGGAGCTATCACCAATCGTGGAGAACGAATGGGATGCTTCGGGAAAATGTTTCTCGGCTGGATTGGTGCCTTTCTAGGACAATTACTCTTTGGTTCTTGGGGACCAAGCCTAAGCGGTACAGCCATTATCCCATCAGTTCTCGGTGCCATGATTTTATTAGCCATCTTTCTGGGAAAGAGGAAGCTAAGTTTCGATTTGAAAGCTTATTTAACTATAAAGATAAAAAGAGGTTGGAACTGTTCCGACCTCTTTTAAGATTCACAGCGGATAATGGGACTTGCAGTGACTGGTTCTTTTTATATTGCGTCAAGTATGGTACAATAAAAGCATGAGAATTCAACAATTACACTATATTATCAAAATTGTAGAGACTGGTTCGATGAATGAAGCTGCCAAGCAACTTTTCATTACTCAGCCTAGTCTGTCAAATGCAGTTCGTGACCTAGAAAATGAGATGGGAATTGAGATTTTTATCCGAAATCCTAAAGGAATCACCCTCACGCGTGATGGAATGGAGTTTTCTATCCTATGCCCGTCAGGTTGTCGAGCAAACTCAACTTTCTAGAAGAACGTTATAAGAATCCAATCGCTCATCGCGAGCTTTTTTTAGTGTGTCTTCGCAACACTATGCCTTTTCGTGGTTAATGCCTTTGTTTCCTTACTTAAGAAAAAGCGATATGGAAAAGTACGAGCTTTTTTTGCGTGAAACCAGAACCTGGGAGATTATCGACGACGTCAAGAACTTCCGCAGTGAAGTAGGAGTCCTCTTTTAAATAGCTATAACCGAGATGTTCTTTCGAAGATGTTGGATGACAATCATCTAGTGGCCCATCCTCTCTTTACAGCGCAACCCCATATCTTTGTCAGCAAGTCTAACCCACTTGCCAAAAAGAGACAAGGTGCAGTTGGCAGACCTAGAAGACTTCCCTTACTTGAGCTATGACCAAGGAACCCATAATTCCTTCTATTTCTCAGAAGAGATTTTGTCACAAGAGCACCACAAGAAATCCATCGTGGTTAGTGACCGTGCGACCTTGTTCAATCTCTTGATTGGTTTGGACGGCTATACCATCGCGACAGGTATCCTCAATAGTAATCTTAATGGAGACAATATTGTTTCGATTCCACTTGATATTGATGATCCGATTGAACTGGTTTATATCCAGCATGAAAAGACAAGCTTGTCTAAGATGGGTGAACGCTTCATCGAATATTTGCTTGAAGAAGTTCGTTTTGATAGCTAATCATAAGTACATTAGAAAAGAAAAGGAATATGACTACAATGAATACCAATGATTTTGATTTTCACTTGCCGGAGGAATTGATTGCTCAGACTCCTCTGGAAAAGCGCGATGCCTCTAAACTCTTGATGGTCAATCGCAAAACAGGTGAATTTCAAGATCGCCACTTTCACTCTATTATCGAAATGCTAGAGCCAGGTGATGCCCTAGTTATGAATGATACCCGCGTTTTGCCAGCTCGACTTCATGGTCAAAAAGAAGAAACAGGAGGCCATGTTGAACTCTTGCTTTTGAAAAATACAGCAGGAGATGAGTGGGAAGTCTTGGCTAAACCAGCTAAACGTCTCAAGGTCGGCACCCGTGTTATCTTTGGTGATGGTCGACTTAGCGCAGTCGTGACTGAGGAATTAACCCATGGCGGTCGTATTGTCCGTTTTGAGTATGAGAGGATTTTCCTAGAAGTGCTTGAAAGTCTTGGAGAAATGCCTTTGCCTCCTTATATTCATGAAAAATTGGATGACCGTGAACGTTACCAGACAGTCTATGCCAAGGAGAGTGGATCAGCGGCAGCCCCAACTGCAGGGCTACATTTTACCAAAGAATTACTAGAAGAAATCCAGCAAAAAGGCGTTCATCTAGTCTACCTGACCTTGCACGTTGGACTTGGGACCTTTAGACCTGTTTCAGTAGATAATCTGGATGAGCACGAGATGCACTCAGAGTTTTATCAATTGTCTGAGGAAGCTGCAGCGACCTTGCGTCAGGTCAAAGAAAATGGTGGCCGTGTCATTGCTGTGGGGACTACCTCTATCCGTACGCTAGAGACTATCGGAAGCAAGTTTGACGGCCAAATCCAGGCCGACTCTGGCTGGACTAATATCTTTATCAAGCCAGGCTATGACTGGAAGGTGGTGGATGCTTTTTCTACTAATTTCCATTTGCCGAAGTCTACCTTGGTCATGCTAGTTTCTGCCTTTGCAGGCCGTGAATTGGTCCTCAAAGCCTACCAACATGCTATCGATGAAAAATACCGTTTCTTTAGCTTTGGCGATGCCATGTTTATCTACTAAAAAACGAGCAAATCAAAACTAGAAATAAAAGGGCTAATTCCTACTTGGATTAGCCTTTTTTTGATATATGATAGCTGTTGAATTAAAAGCAAATAAATGATACACTGAAGACTACGATACAGCCGTCAAATATATGCAAAATCTGACAAGCTACTTTTATCTGTGTCTATTTCAAAGGAGATTTTTATGAAAAACAAAACATTGCGCTATACGAGCCTATCAGTCCTGACCTTGTTGGCTGCCTTGACCTTGGTTGCCTGTGGTGGAAAGACTGACAAGAATACGTCATCTTCAAACCAAAAGGAGACAACAAGCAAGGTGACTACAGAGTCCGCAAGTAAAACTGAAGCAGGCCAAAAAGAGGAGCAGAAGTCAGAAACAAATAGTTCGACAGAAGCTACAACCACTCAAGCAGAACAAAAGGAAGATAAGCAAAAATCACAAGAGGCTTACGCTAAGTTTGTAGGGGCTTGGGAAAACTACGCGGGAACAACTGCAACAGTCACAGCAGATGGAATTGTAACGATCCAAAGTTCAAATGGAACCTTTAAATACGAGATGGGTCAAGTAGAGGAAAAAGACGGCTACTACTTAACAGGTATTCATCTTGTCGGTGGTGGGCAAGGGGCACGACTGATCTTTACCCCAGCTGGAGTCCCAAATCAAGTGACAGGTACGGACGGTAGCCAAGATGTCTTGTCTATCGGTCAATCTGTAAGCGATAAAGATAACCAGTTTTACCGCAACTAAGAAGACTGTCAAAAAGTAGGGGTGGTGAAATGTCCTTGCTTTTTTAAAGTTTTCGATGTATAAATTTTTAAACATCCAAGTTTACAATACGTTTAAGTTGGATGATAAACCAACCAGTTTTTATACGCAAGTGGTAAATTGCTAACAACGCAAAAAGCCCTACATCAGGGCTTTTTTTCTTGCTAATATAAGAAATCAATGCCGTAGTTTTCTTTTAGATAGGTCGCCAACTCGGCTTTTTCTTCTTCTCTAAATCGACAGAGGCTAAGGGCGAGACGCAATTTCAGAACACTTGTATCGATGAAGACGTTTGACTTAGAAATATCTTCTAGCTGGGTCACCTCTCTCAGGTCAAAATCTAAATAGCAAGCCTTGCTGTTGACATGGTCAGGGTCGCTGACATCCACTTCAACATACGATGCTCGCAACAATTCTTCTTAGGGATGAAGATTTCCTTGGAAAAGAAGAACCCGGGATAGACATAAATACCTTCGAAGGTGAATTCAAAGGAGAGCCTGCGACTAGTCAGTCTTTTGATGCCTGCAATCGTTGAATAGATAGCAGCGAAAAAGAGGATGGTTGGAACCACAGTAAGAAGACTAAGCTGGGAAAAGTCGATCAATCCATGCGCGAGAAAAAAGAAAAATTGAAAGAATACACCCGCCGCAAAGACTAGATAGCCGACACCGACAAATTTTGAATAATAGATTTTCATAGAAACCTCCATCTATAGAATTGAACTTGCCAACGCTTTTTCAGTAGAAGGTGTATAGGTCGTGCAGAGTTAAAATTCTAGGTATTTCCATCATATCCTATGGAGCGAAGTTCTGTCAACCTTTTAGCAAGATGTGACTCTTAGCTATCCTATGATCTAGTAAGTTGGTTTATGGTATACTAGGATAATAAAATTAAAAATTTGAAGACTTATTTTCACAAATAGAAAGAGGTCAATATGTTTTTTCTTAGACGACGTCGTGTTTTTATCGGCGAATGTGATGGACAGGCTGTTTATTATGACCAAAAGACGAGGGAGGCTTTAGCTGCTCCAAAGAGTAGGTTGCTCAATACTGAAAAAGCTGGTGACACGAATGCCTTTATTCCTGATTTGGTAATTCTCTTACTAGCAGGTGGGCCTGCAATTTCGGGCTTCTTTTCCCTCAAGTTTATTGGTGTCTATAACTGGTTTAGTCTAGCTTGTATTTTTCTATTTTGGTTGATGCAGTTTTTCTCGTTGGTTGCTTTACTTGAACGAGCACTCTATAAAAATGTTCGCAAAGCACAGCCGACGACAGAGAAAGTCTTTTATTATGCCGCATCTCATAATTTGCTTGTGAAAAACCAGTTTGATCCTAGACAACTGGGTACTCTAGCTTTTCGATTTGTCCGCTTTGCAGTAAATATAGTGTCCATCTATTATTTTTTGTATTTCTTGACTCTTCCTCTAAAATTTGGTCAACCGATTAATGAAGGCTATGGTTTGTGGTTTGCCGGCTTGTTATTCTTTGTAATTTTTCTTATGTATAACCAAAACAATCCAGTTCGCTTTGTGAAAATTATGCGATTATACAGCCAAGGGAAAGTACGATTTAAGGAAGAAGTGGAACATTGACCATCTATCTTTTGGGATGGCTCCTAAATGCTTAGAAAAACAAAAAAAACCTTGAAATAAAGGCTTTTTCCTGTTGTTTAGATGCTCCCTGCAGGCTTTTTGAAAGAAACTTGGAAAAATCTAAAATGAAATTATTTCAAAATGGGGTAAAAGCAAAATTTCCCTCCCTACTTTCTCAATTATTCCTAATTTTAGTTCCAAAAGCTTCAATTCATAATCTAATTATAATATGGGTAATGGGTACTATCTTATTACATTCAGATTTTTTTCTCTTCAAAGAGTTATGTAGGCTTTATGGTTTTAAATAGGTAAAAAGTTGACCTATAGTGAGTATTGTGTCACAATAGGTAATATATAAATAATTAATGGAATGGATATAATTCTTTCCTACCTTTACAAGAAGGATTGGTTGCACCTTTTTTATCTAGCAATTGTGGTTAGCTTTCAAGTTTAGCTAGTTTTTAGAAGTTCTGATTTCGACTCAATAAAACAAATTTCAGAAGTGCAAAAGACAAGATGGTAACATTGCTACAATCATTGCTAGTCGCCGTACCTCGCTGGCACAGGCTGTTTGTGCCGTCAGATATTTACCAGTCAATTTGATCAAAGGGCTTAATTATTATTTGAAAGGTCTTTTATGGAAAAAATTCTTTATTTAGGTCTGACAGGTAAGAAATTACTTGTTCAGGGTTTCTTATTTGTTCTGCTAGGTCTTATCTTGATGGTCACGGGAACTTGGTTGCCAGTGACGGTTATTCGACTGGTTCTGTTTTTAGCTTGGATAGCAACGGTCTTAGATTTAGTATTACGTATTTTCAAAAAAAGTCAGTCAACGGACACCTTGGGAGTTGCACTGGTTAAATTGTTAGTGATGGGATATTTGCTAGGCTCGAATCTTGCTACTGATGTGCCAATTTATATTTTGGCTCTTGTGATTGGAATTTATCAGATTTTTCATGCTAGTATCAACCTTGTCACCTATGTTCTCTACCGCAAAAACAAAATTCGACCTCGTTTTCGTTTCTTACTAGATGGTCTCGTACTAGTTTTTCTTGGTGGGACTAGTCTTTTGTCCTCTACGGGAAATTCTGTCTTTCAACTCTTTGTTTTAGGGGCTTATTTTTTCCTTTATGGTGTGTCCAATATCCGTGACGGTTTCTTATTTGAAAAGGAAATTGGGAAAAACCATCTCAAACGTCGTGTCAGAATGAGCTTACCTATTGCCCTAGCCGCTCTCATCCCTGCAAGTACTTAGCAAAAATCAATAAATTCATGCAGGAAAATGCTGATGAGGAAGAGGAAATCTATCTTGGAATGGTGAAGTTTGGTAAGACAGCAGATCTTGAAATTTTCGTTCATACAGCGGAGACTTCTCTATTTTCAGCTATTGGTCATGTGGACCTTTGTTATCAAGGACGTGTGATTTCTTATGGAAACTATGATCCGTCATCTGAGACCTTATTTGGTATGGTTGGAGATGGTGTTTTATATTTTTGCGACCGTGATAAGTACATTGACTTATGTAAACGGGAGAGTCAAAAAACGCTATTTGGTTACGGAATAGATTTGACACCGGAAATGGAAGAAGCGGTTCAGGAAAAATTAGCTGAATTAAAACAACTAACGATTCCTTGGGAGCCAAGCGCAGATAAAATTAAAACGGAAGATGGTAAGGAAGACTACACCTACGCTTATAAAATCAGACATGAGACGGATGGGGAACTTTATAAATTTATCAAATCTAAGTTTAAATCCTACTTTGTCTTGTCCACAAACTGTGTCCTCTTGGCTGATACCATAGTCGGTCAAGCTGGAACAGATATCCTCTCACCAAAAGGATTTATCGCACCAGGAACTTACCAAGCCTACCTTGACCGAGAGTTTGAAAAACCAAATAGTATAGTCGTATCTAAACATGTTTATTAAGGAGAATTTATGAAGTTAGTTAGAAAAATACACCCCGTTAATCCTTTTTTTATAGGGCTGGTTGCTCTTGTAATTCTGAATGCATCGAGCTTTTATATCAGGAGCAATCTCTCTCTTTGATGTAACTATCAACCTTGATTTATGGTGCTGTTATTGCTTTTTGTGCTCAATGTTCCCATGAAAAAAATTGAACAGTACTTAGTCAAAATTGAAGGTAAAAGGCAGAGTTGCGTCGTCCGATTGCCATGGTACTTGTTTTTCCTAGCTCTTATCTTAATCGTGATTGGTATTTTTGGTTTTGGTGTTACCAACCCTAGCTCAGACTATTAGTCAACTGGGAACAGTCCTTTCAACAGTCCTTACTCAACTAGGGGAAATTACTTGAAAGTTCGGAATTTGTAACCAAAGACATGTTGTCAACTATCGTATCAGGAATACAGGGACAGTCTAGCTCTATTAGCCAAGCTTTGATAGGCTTTTTATCTGGTCTGACTAGTAATATCAGCAATATTTTTTTCAAGTATGATGAATGCCTTCCTGATTATAGTCTTTCACCTTTTTCATTTTTTTATCCAGTAAGGAACATTTGGCAGCGATGACGAGTCGACTTCTGAAAAGTCTTACTTCCAGAGAAGGTGGTGACAAAGTTGACTTACATCGGACAAAGTAGGACTAGAAACTTATGATCAGTTTTTGATGAGTCAGCTGATTGAAGCAGTTATCATAGGAGTTATGGTAGCGGTTGGTTACAGCCTGTTTGGGACTACCCTATGGAGTAATGACAGGTATCTTTGCAGGAGTGCTATCGTTTCATTCCTTATGTAGGGTCCTATGATTGCTTGTGTTCTAGGAGCGATTTTTTTATCTTCACAGTCAGTCCACTCAAGCCTTTACTGTCTATCCTTCTATATCAAAGTTATACAGCTGATTGAAGGAAACCTTATCTATCCCAAAGTTGTAGGGTCAATCTATCGGTTTACCAGCTCTTTTCACGCTTGCAGCAGCTAGTATTGGAGGAAATCTATTTGGCTTACTTGGGAATGATATTCTTTACACCCATATTTGCTGTTATCTATCGATTGGTTAAAAGAATTTGTCGTTGCAAAGGAAAAATCAGGTAGATTGAGAAAGACTGAATCTAATAAGACAAACTAAGAAGAGAGTGAAAGATTCTCTTCTCTTTTATTTCTAAATGACTTGCTCTTTGTTCTGTTGCGAAAATTTATGAATTCATAATAGCCCATTTTAGTTTCTATGCGGATTAGCCATGTAATATGGGCACAAATTTAGTATAGTTTAGTTAATTATAGACTAGCTCTGTACTGTAAAAAAACAGTTGGTCTTATCAAATACTGCTAGCAATTGATTGAGAATAAATGATAAGTTTGATAAGGTTGGAAAACCTTTATAATGATTTGCTACAAAAAGTTATTTGACATCAAAAAAAGCCTTGATATCAAGGCTTTTTTTCCTGTTGTTTAGATGCCCCCTGCATGAATTTGTAAGAACTTTTTCATATTGAAAATAAACAAAAATGTTGAAATATAGCTGATTTTTAGGGAAATACTTTTAGGTGTTTTTCAATGTCAGGATTTAAAAATGGGGCAAAAGTGGGGCAAAAAAACGAATGACTCAGTCATTTTGGTTTGAAAACCTATAATACCTAATGATTATGCTATACTAGATATATAGTGTTGTTATAAATAAATGTCAGTGCGAGATCAAATTGGAGAATAAAATGGAAAAACAAATTTCTACGTAGAATGGAATGCGAAAAAGTGATAATTAAAGAGACGAAAAAGCTGAGAATATGATTTCCCAGCTTTTTTGAATGCGATAGAAATAGCAACTAGACTATTTACGAAAGGCCTCAATAATGTAGGTGAAGCCAGTAACTAAAAATGAAAAGGCAATGACATAAACGACAAAGACACCTGTAGCCACTGGATTGAACAGAATCACTAGACCTAGTAAAAATTCAAGCAAGGCTACCCACATGATATTGCTACCAATAATAGGGAAAATCAATCTTAGACGATTGCCTTTAAAGAAAGCAATAATGGCTTCTACAATTAACCAAATTCCTACAATGGTCGGAATGACGACCGGCAGGGTCACAAAGCCATAAGCAACGAGGTAAAGAGCTAAGAGAAGACTAACAAATCCTTGGAAAAGATAAACAGGTGAGCGAAGCTCTTTTGGTGCAGAGAAATAGCCTAAAAATAGCTGCTATAGAAGAAACCAGTAAACCAAATGAAATCCACCAGCTGTAAGCAACAAGATTAGCTACTGGGTTTGTAAATAGGAAAAAGTCCTAAAAAGGACAAAAAAACAACTCCTGCAAGGAATAGCAGTAAACGATTAGAAAATTTCATTTCAATACCCCCTATATAGTATAGTTTCTAATAAAAACTATTGTACTTATTTTTTTATAGAAAATGTCAATAAAATAAATAAACAATTTGGAAGTTTCAGTCTGATTTACAAAAAGAAAAGGAGTTTTTCACTCCTTTTTCACAGATTGAAGACAAAGTCCTTATAAAAGTGTCTTCTAAAGATTTTTAACTTCAATCTGAAGCGAGGTTATCCTCGCTTTTTCTATTTATCAAACAATTCCTTATTTTTCAATTAAGAGCTCTAGTGGAGATTTATCTCTTGCTTCAATAAAACCAGGTTCATATTGGGTATGAAGTGTTCTTTTCTGAGAAGTTGGATCAATATACAACTCTTTTCCATCTTCTGTGTATAGTTGGTTGCCTCTTGTTAGGTAAAAGTAAATCCTCTAAGTACTGTCCATCAGTATGTAGGAAATGCTCGATGTATTTGACAGCTTTTTAAGATTTCACTTACTTTATCAGAGTATTCATTAGATTCAAGAACACTCTTTTTCTAACTCAATCTCTTTACTCGTTCCAAAGAGTTGGGTTGAGTTCCATTAAAATATTCCGCTATCTTATCCAAATTTGCAAAAGGTAGGATAGCTTTTTTTGTTTTTCATAATCAGAGATGTCTGGAAAGATTGCTCATAAAAAAATGTGGGGCAAATGATGGGGCAAATCAGTTATAGATAAGCAAAAAAAGCCTTTATAAATAAAGGCTTTTTCCTGTTGATTTAGATGCCCCTACAGGGCTCGAACCTGTGACCCATAGATTAAGAGTCTACTGCTCTACCAACTGAGCTAAGGAGGCAAATAAAAAGCTGTATTGGTGCCGAAACTTCACGGTTTGTATTGAACCCGCGCAATTAAGCAGGTGGGCAACTCGCTCTAACTGAAGCTGTTTCCGTGTGAGACGGCCTACATGCTGTTAGAAGACTTTTGTTTCCCTAATAATACAAAAAATAGTCGGTCAACACTTAAATGTGAAGTCGTACACCACAGCGTTTCTATGATTATATGATACCACTTTTTCAAAAAAAATCAAGGGAAAATTAAAAATTTTGAAAAGGATTTCATAAGTTTCGTAATTTATCAATGGTTTCCTTGCGTTGAGCCAGGGCACGTTCGTATTTTCCACTATCTTCTGGTGAGAAGTAGCTATGGTTGCGAATTTTTTCTGGCAAGTACTCTTGTTTGACCCAGTGACCTGGGTAGTTATGTGGATAGAGGTAGTTTTGGGCATTGCCTAATTCCTTGCTACCACTATAGTGGCCATCTCGCAGGTGACGTGGGATTGGTAGGTGACCGGATGATTTAAGATCAGACAGAGCCTTGTCCATAGCTACATAGGCTGAGTTGGATTTTGGAGAAAGGGCCAAATCAATCACAACATTGGCAATGAGGATGCGGGCTTCGGGGAAACCGATCCTCTGTGCTGCATCCAAAGCAGTCACGGTATGAATCTGGGCTTCAGGATTGGCTAAGCCAATATCTTCATAAGCAATCACAGTCAAACGACGAGCTAGGCTAGGAAGGTCACCGGCCTCTATCAAGCGAGCAGCATAGTGGAGACTAGCGTCCACATCTGATCCGCGAATAGACTTTGAAGGGCAGATAGAACATCATAGTGTCCGTCTCCATCCTTGTCCATAGTGATGTAGCTTCTCTGGAGACTATTTTCCATGATGTCGAGCGTGATGTGACGGACACCGTCATCATTTTCTGGGGTGGAGAGAACTGCCAAATCAAGCGAATTGAAGGCAGAACGGAGATCTCCATTGGTAGATGTTGCGATAAAATCAAGGGCATCATCATCTAACTCAACAGGGAAATCAAAGCCTCGTTCAGGGTTAGTCAGGGCGATTTGAATGGCTTCTTTAACATCTAGGTTAGATAAGGGTTCCAACTCAAAAATCTGAACACGGCTACGAATGGCTGGGGTGACAGAAAAGAAAGGATTTTCAGTCGTAGCCCCAATCATGATGACTAGACCACTTTCCAAAAGAGGCAGGAGAAAGTCTTGTTTAGTCTTGTCAAGACGATGAATCTCGTCTAGTAGCAGTACAAGGCCACCTGAGAATTTAGCTTCCTCAGCGATTTCTTGGAGACGTTTTTTACTATCAACAGTGGCATTGAAGGTCCGAAAAGCATACTTGGTCGTTCCAGCGATGGCTGAAGCGATACTGGTTTTTCCGATACCCGGAGGTCCATAGAGAATCATGGAGGACAAGCGGTTAGCCTCCACCATACGGCGGATGATTTTTCCTGGGCCAACCAGATGCTCTTGACCGATAACCTGGTCGATGGTTTTTGGGCGCATACGAAGCGCGAGATTGTCTGGCATAGCAGTCCTTTCTAACATGGATTTTCTGATACGAATGTGGTAATATGGTAGTATCTATTTTAGCATATTTCCGAGTATTCGGGGCGATTGAAGAGTTGTATAGAAAGAGGACAAGATGGCAACATACGGATTTTTAGATGTTTTACAAGAAGAATTGGATAAGAACTTTCCTTTTGACTATGAGATTAGCTGGGACAAGCGCAATCATGCAGTTGAAGTGAGTTTTTTGCTAGAGGCACAAAATCCTGCAGGGGTGGAGATGTTAGATGAAGACGGAGAGGTGTCGTCAGATGATATTCTCTTTGAAGAAGCGGTACTCTTTTACAACCCTGCCAAGTCAACAGTTAATGAGGAAGACTATTTGGCAGTCATCCCTTATTTGCCGAAGAAAGGTTTTTCTCGTGAGTTTTTAGCTTATTATGCGCTATTTCTTAAAGATACTGCAGAGGTTGGACTAGATGCCCTCATGGACTTTTTGGAAGACCCAGAAGCAGAAGAATTCGTCATGGAATGGAACCAAGAAGTCTTTGAAGAAGGAAAAGTTGGATTGGAAGAAGGAGAATTTTACCCTTATCCGAGATATTAGGAGTCTAGCATGGAGCTAGAGATTTCTGATTTCACAGGCTGCAAGATTGCCTTACTTTGTGGAGATAGTGTCCTAACTATTCTGCGTGATGACAAGCCCAGCATTCCTTGGCCCAATATGTGGGAGTTGCCAGGTGGAGGTCGTGAAGGGGACGAAACTCCTTTTGAGTGCGTAGCGCGTGAAGTTTTTGAAGAGTTAGGGATTCATCTAACTGAAGATAACCTGCTTGGGAGTAAGGTCTACCCAAGTATGCTTTTTGAGAGGAAGCAGTCGGTCTTTATGGTTAGTCAGTTAAGTCAAGAACAATTTGACAGTATCGTCTTTGGAGATGAAGGCCAGGGCTATAAATTGATGAGCATTGATGAATTTCTTGGCTCAGATAAGGTTGTACCTCAGTTGCAAGAGAGATTAAAAAGATTATTTAAAAGTAAGTGATTAGAAAGGACGGTTCGGTTAAATTTCTAAACTGAACCCTGCCCTAACACTGTGCTAAAAGATAAACTTCTCTTAAACATAAGTGTCTTAAGAGAGTTTCCTATTTTTGGCTTTGTGTTTTATGGGCTTGGTATCTTAATTATGGAAACATGGCAAGAGTTAAAAAGTAACGGTTAAGCGTGAGGGGAGGAGCTAGTCTCTAACCTCCTGATTGAGCTAGGCGCCCAAGGGGTTGCAATCGAAGACAGCATGGACTATGTGGGTAATGTGGACCGCTTTTGGTGAGATTTTTTTCCTGAGGTGGAGCAACAGGAAGAAATCGTGGTGACAGCCTACTATCCTGAAACGGTGGATGTGGCAGCGGTTGAAGCGGACTTGCAGGCTCGCTTGGCAGAATTGACAGATTTTTATGGATCTGGGAGAGGTCAAGATGGGCACGACTGCCTTGGCTGAGGAAGACTGGGCCGACAACTGGAAGAAATACTATGAACCAGCTCGCATTACCCATGACTTGACCATCGTGCCATCATGGACGGACTATGAAGCGACGGCGGGCGAAAAAGATTATCAAGCTAGATCCAGGTATGGCCTTTGGGACAGGTACGCATCCAACCACTAAGATGAGTCTTTTTGCCTTGGAGCAGGTCCTTCGTGGTGGTGAAACGGTGATCGATGTGGGGGCAGGTTCAGGGGTTCTTTCCATTGCTAGCTCTCTACTTGGTGCTAAGGAAATCTTTGCCTATGACCTAGATGATGTAGCAGTTCGGGTCGCTCAGGAAAATATTGAGCTCAATCCTGGCATGGAAAACATCCATGTGGCACCAGGCGATTTGCTTAAAGGCGTGGAGATTGAGGCAGACGTCATCGTGGCCAACATCTTGGCGGATATCCTCATTCATCTGACGGATGATGCTTATCGCTTGGTCAAGGATGAAGGTTACCTCATCATGAGTGGCATTATCAGGGACAAGTGGGACATGGTCCGTGAGTCAGCAGAAGCAGCTGGATTTTTCCTTGAAACTCATATGATTCAAGGAGAATGGAATGCCTGTGTCTTCAAGAAAACCAAGGATATTTCAGGTGTGATTGGAGGCTAGCATGCAGCAGTATTTTGTCAAGGGGAGTGCAATCTCTCCTGTCACTATCGAGGACAAGGAAACCAGCAAGCACATGTTTCAGGTCATGCGTTTGAAAGAAGAGGACCAGGTTACCTTAGTTTTTGATGATGGTATTAAGCGCTTGGCGCGCGTGATAAATGTAGAGGCGCGTCAGTTGGAGCTGATTGAAGAATTGGCTGACAATGTAGAATTGCCAATTCAAGTGACCATCGCATCAGGCTTTCCCAAAGGAGATAAGCTAGAGTTTATCACTCAAAAGGTGACGGAACTGGGTGCTAGCCAGATATGGGCCTTTCCCGCAGACTGGTCAGTCGCCAAGTGGGACGGCAAGAAATTGGGTAAAAAGGTCGAGAAACTAGAAAAAATCGCCCTTGGTGCTGCCGAGCAAAGCAAGCGGAATCTAGTCCCAAGTATTACCCTTTTTGAGAAAAAGGCAGACTTTCTAGCCCAACTGGATCAGTTTGATTCTATTGTGGTGGCTTATGAAGAGTCAGCTAAAGAAGGAGAATCAGCTGCACTTATACAAGCAGTTGCTGAGCTTGAAAAGGGAGCCAAACTGCTCTTTATCTTTGGTCCAGAAGGAGGTCTCTCACCTGCAGAAATTGAATCTTTTGAAGCTAAAGGAGCAGTTCTAGCAGGACTTGGGCCTCGCATCCTACGAGCAGAAACAGCACCGCTTTATGCCTTATCAGCCATCAGTGTTTTGTTAGAATTAGAGAAATAAGAGGAAAAAGATGGAACAAAAACACCGTTCAGAATTTCCTGAAAATGAACTTTGGGACTTAACAGCCCTATATCAAGACCGTGAGGATTTCTTGCGTGCGATAGAGAAGGCGCGTGAAGACATCAATCAATTTAGCCGTGACTACAAGGGCAATCTTCACACTTTTGAGGATTTTGATAAGGCCTTTGCAGAATTGGAGCAAATCTATATCCAGATGAGCCATATTGGTAATTATGCCTTTATGCCTCAGACGACAGATTATAGCAATGAAGATTTTGCCAATATCGCCCAAGCTGGAATGGACTTTGAAACAGATGCCAGCGTAGCCTTGACCTTTCTTTTGATGATGCCTTGGTGGCAGCAGACGAGGAAGTCTTGGACCATTTGGGTGAATTGCCTCACTTGACTGCAGCCATTCGTCAGGCCAAAATCAAAAAGCCCACTATCTAGGGGCTGATGTGGAGAAGGCCTTGACTAATCTTGGCGAAGTTTTCTACAGTCCACAGGATATTTACACCAAGATGCGAGCTGGGGATTTCGAAATGGCTGACTTTGAAGCCCATGGAAAAACCTACAAAAACAGCTTTGTGACCTATGAAAATTTCTACCAAAATCACGAGGATGCTGAAGTTCGTGAGAAATCTTTCCGTTCCTTCTCAGATGGACTACGTAAGCACCAAAATACAGCTGCGGCAGCCTATCTTGCTCAGGTAAAGTCTGAGAAATTGTTGGCAGATATGAAAGGTTATGACTCAGTATTCGACTATCTTTTGGCTGAGCAAGAAGTGGACCGTGCCATGTTTGACCGCCAGATTGACCTCATCATGAAGGACTTTGCGCCAGTTGCTCAGAGATACCTCAAGCATGTTGCCAAGGTGAATGGTCTTGAGAAGATGACCTTTGCTGATTGGAAATTGGACTTGGACAATGCTCTCAATCCAGAGGTTAGCATTGATGATGCCTATGATTTAGTTATGAAATCAGTCGCACCTTTGGGTCAAGAATACAGTCAGGAAATCGCTCGCTATCAAGAAGAGCGCTGGGTTGACTTCGCTGCTAATAGTGGCAAGGATTCTGGTGGTTATGCAGCTGATCCATATCGTGTGCATCCATATGTCCTCATGAGCTGGACAGGTCGTTTGAGCGATGTTTATACCTTGATTCATGAAATTGGGCATTCTGGTCAATTTATTTTTTCGGATAATCATCAGAGCTACTTCAATGCCCACATGTCGACCTACTATGTCGAAGCACCGTCAACCTTCAATGAATTGCTGTTAAGTGATTACTTAGAACACCAATCTGATGACCCACGTCAGAAACGCTTTGCCTTAGCTCATCGCTTGACGGACACCTACTTCCATAACTTTATTACCCATCTCTTGGAAGCAGCTTTTCAACGTAAGGTATATACGTTGATTGAAGAAGGTGAGACCTTTGGAGCAAGTAAACTCAACAGCATTATGAAGGAAGTCTTGACGGATTTCTGGGGAGATGCCATTGAGATTGATGATGATGCGGCACTGACTTGGATGCGCCAAGCTCACTACTACATGGGTTTGTATAGTTACACTTACTCTGCCGGTCTTGTAATTTCAACTGCTGGCTATCTCCATCTGAAACAATCAGAAACTGGAGCTGAAGACTGGCTCAATCTCCTCAAGTCAGGAGGTAGCAAGACACCACTTGAGTCAGCTATGATTATCGGAGCAGATATCTCTACAGATAAACCACTCCGTGATACCATCCAGTTCTTGTCAGAAACAGTTGATCAGATTATTGCCTATAGTACCCAGTTGGGGGAGTAAAGGAATAGAAAGGTTGTTTTAGAATAATGCTCTTGGGATTATTAATTGTCATTATATTTGGTTTAGCTGTAGCTATTTTCAAAAATGCAGTTGAAGGTCGTGATGTTAGATTTGAACTTGCTGTAGAGTTGATACTGATAGTTATTTACTTCATTTTAGACCAGTTATCCCAGATTCTATTTCCTTAAGAATTTAGTATAAAGTCATCTGCGGATGATTTTTGATAACTCATAAAAAAGAGGTGGGCAGATGTATCAAGAGTTGAAAAGAAAAGCAATAGAAGCAAAACCGAGTTATCGTCAAAAAGAACTCCAGTGGTTGCTTGATCATTTAGGATATCCCTCTCCAGAAATTCGCGATGAATTGGTTTTTACCAGTCTGGCTAGGGGGATTCAAGAAGAATTATTTACAAAGGAGTAATTTCAGTTTATTGCTACTAGGATTACTTCTGATGGTGGCCTAGATAAAGAGATTGATAAGACAGGAGTTTCAACGCTTGAACGTTCTTTTAGGGCACTTATTTATGCCAATCTCTTATCTGCCGATGGCAACCAACACTCTCTTTATTATCAAGTGCTTAAAATTGACATCAGAAATACGATGCTCAACCAAGGTTTGCATTACCTTGAAAAAGAAGAGGATACGACAGGTTTTTCAGGTCAGTATGGTTGGGTACATGCTTTTGCTCATGGGGCTGATCTTTTGACTGAAGTTGTTTGTCATCCAGACTTTCCTAAAAACAGAGTTCATGAAGTATTTGACATACTTGGCCAACTATTTAAAAGAATTACGATTCGGTTTATAGATGATGAGGATTGGCGCTTGGCCAGAGTGCTTTATGAACCTATTTTTGCAAGGCAAGGTGGAGCAAGCGACACTGGCTTCTGGATAAAGTCACTTGATTTCCCGATAGAAGAGAGGGAAGATTTTTATAAATTTTCCAATTTCAGATCTTGTCTCTTAGAAGTCTATGTTCAACTCGACCAGAGAAATAGTTTACAAGATGACTTGAAAAAAGCTATTCAATCTTTTCAATATTAGATATCGATTATTAAATGCGAAAACTTGCACAAAATTTCCAAGCACATTTCTTGAAACCCTTTCCTTCTTCTGATAGACTAATACATAGTTTGAAAAAAGGAGACTTATCATGAAAAAATTTGTTGCTGAATTAATCGGTACTTTTATGCTTGTGTTCATCGGAACAGGAGCTGTTGTTTTTGGAAATGGTGTTGAAGGACTTGGACACCTTGGAATTGCTCTTGCCTTTTGGTTTGGCAATCGTAGTCGCAGCCTTCTCAATTGGAACTGTTTCAGGTGCTCACTTGAACCCAGCTGTTTCTATCGCTATGTTTGTAAACAAACGTTTGTCATCTTCAGAGCTTGTAAACTACATCCTTGGTCAAGTAGTTGGTGCTTTCCTTGCATCTGGGGCTGTATTCTTCCTCTTGGCAAATTCAGGTATGTCAACTGCAAGTCTTGGTGAAAATGCCTTGGCAAATGGTGTAACTGTATTTGGTGGTTTCTTGTTTGAAACAATCGCAACTTTCTTGTTTGTTTTGGTGATCATGACTGTGACTTCAGCAAGCAAAGGTAATGGTGCAATCGCTGGTTTGGTAATCGGTTTGTCATTGACAGCTTTGATCCTTGTTGGATTGAACATCACTGGACTTTCAGTAAACCCAGCTCGTAGCTTGGCTCCTGCTCTATTGGTAGGTGGCGCAGCTCTTCAACAAGTTTGGATTTTCATCCTTGCACCAATCGTTGGTGGAGTTCTTGCAGCCCTTGTTGCTAAAAAAACTTCCTTGGAACTGAAGAATAATTGACACTCAAAAAGCCTACTCTTCACATTGGAGAGTAGGTTTTTTTATATTAAAATCCCCCACATGAGAAGTGGGGGATTTGTGATTAACTCAATTCAGCAACGATTGCTTTGATTTGTTCTGCAGTGTGGACACCAGCCACTTGTTTAACCACTTGTCCATCTTTCTTGAAAAGAAGAGTAGGGATAGACATGATACCAAATGAACGAGCAGTGTTTGGATTTTCATCAACATCCATTTTAACGATCTTCAAGACATCTTCTGAAAGTTCTTCAGACAATTTGTCCAAGATTGGACCTTGCATACGACATGGACCACACCAAGTAGCCCAGAAGTCTACCAAGACCAATCCGTCTTTAGTTTCTTGTTCGAATGTTGCATCTGTAATTGCTTTTGCCATAGTATTTCTCCTTTTTAATTATATTGGCTTAAATCTTGTTTCATGAGATAGAAGAAAACATCTCCATAAGTCCCATGGTAGTCCAAATCATGCCCCTTGTAGGTTACTTTTTGGACAGGGTAGTAGTCTGCGACACCAATCAGGCAGGCATGTTGAGAACGTTCAAATTCTTCGTATGACTCGAAGGTCATGGTTCTCTCTTGCTTGCTGGCATCAAGATAAGTGATTTCAATCATAGGATTCTCCTTTGCTAAATCATATCTTCATTTTACTCCTTGGAAAAAGGAATGTCAAGAAAATTGCTTGCGCACGCAAGTTTTTTTGTAAAAATTTTAGGAAAGCCAACTTGCTTTTGTTTCAAGGCTTTCTTCTACAGCTTTTTGTAGATAGGCAAGAGTTGTCTGACCCTCCTTAGTGAGGCAGATAAAACTAGCTCGCTTGTCCTGATCGCAGCATCTCCGACTTAGTAAACCACAGTTTTTTTCTTCTAGGCGTGCTACCATCCGTGAGACAGCACTTGGGCTCAGATGGAGTTTGTCAGGCAGGTCGATCTGTCTCAAAGATTTTTCTTGAGCCTGATTTAAAAAATGCAAGAGATAGAATTCTTTGAGCGTTAGACTTTGGTCGCTCTGCTCAGCGATCGTTTGCTCTAAAATAGCTTCCAGCTCGACTTGTCGGCGGTTGAAGTCAAACCATTTTTCTAAGTAAGTCACGTCAATCTCCTTTCCTATATAATAGTTGTAAATAGCTTTATACATCTAAGATGCTTGCGCACGCAATTAGTATACAACTTTTTAGATGAGATAGCAAGAAGGATGTTTCTTGTGTATTTCCTTGAAATTTTCTGAAAAAGGAGTAAACTGGTATGCAGAAAGTCTATTTGTGGAGTAAACGATGAAGTTATATGTTCAGTTAATGATTCTCTTTGTCATTTCACTGATTGGTGAGGGAATCTCTAGCTTTTTCCATTTACCTATTCCTGGAAGCATTATCGGTTTGATTATTTTATTTTTAGCCTTGCAGTTCAAGTGGTTGCGGGTACGGCATGTCAACATGGTTGGGAATTTTCTCCTAGCTAATATGACTATTCTATTTTTGCCCCCTGCAGTTGGGATTATGGAGAAATTTGATGTGATTGCTCCCTATTTATTGCCCATTGTCTTGATTGTCTTTTTTGCAGCAGTCATCAATATTATCTTGATTGCGCTGGTCGTTCAGTTTATCAAAAAGCGTTATGAAGGTGATTACGAAGAAAGAGGTGCCAAATGAGCGAATTTGTATCCAATCCACTTTTTGGAATAGCCTTGTCAATCCTAGCTTATCTAGGAGGGATGATTATCTTTAGACGCTACCCTCATCCTCTGACAACTCCTTTACTGCTAGCAACCTTGTTTATCATAGCATTTCTGAAATTGACGGGTATTTCTACGCTGCCTATTATCAAGGTGGGGTTTATCTGAATAACCTGATTGTACCCTCAACAGTAGCTCTAGGTATTCCACTCTATAAGAGTTTTCACCCTCATGAAACACCATGTTAGAAGTATTCTACTCAGTAGTTTCCTTGCTGTTGTTGTAAATACAGTTTTTACAGCTTTAGTTGCAAAAATTTTTTTCGGCATGGATTTCTTCTTGGCGATTTCGCTTTTTCCTAAATCAGTAACGACTGCGATGGCGGTTGGGATTACGGAAAAAGCTACAAGGATCACAACAATCACCTTGGTCGTAGTAGTAGCGACTGGTATTTTGACTAGCGTTATCGGACCAACGCTTTTTGAAAATGGCTGAAAATAGATGATCCAGTAGCTGCCGGTCTAGCCCTAGGAGGAACGGGTCACGCCGTTGGAACTGGGACAGCATTCCGTTATGGTTCTGTTGCAGGTGCCATGGCTGGTTTGGCAATCGGTGTCACAGGTCTGCTGTATGTCTTTATCAGTCCCATCGTAGCTGGTTTAATATTGAGTTAAAGGTCAAGTATTTCTTGGCCTTTTATCTGTTTAATTAAGAATAAAACACCCCCCAGCAAATTTTTTTGCTAGGGGGTTATTGATTATTGAAGGTTAACTTTATTCTTCAAGATGTAGTAGGTGCCGAGATAGAAGCCGACGCTAAGGATTAAGTCCTTGAAAATTTCAAAGGATAATACCCAATTGTAGTCGAAATCGATGCGAAGATTTAGGGTGATAAAACCAAGGACTATTTGGATAGCGATGTAGGCGACAACCGCAAGAGCTGTACGGTATTCATTAAAGAGTTGACCGATAGAGATAGAAAAGTAGATACAAAGGATACTTGCAAGAGTGTTAACGATATAGGAAATCAAGGCTAACCAGAAATCATCTGTATAATTTTTTAGCATATACTCGGCAAAGTTGGATATGAAGGCGTCTGGTTGAATCATGGAAATGATGATGTAAAGACTCAAAAGAAATACTACTGTACTTGCCAAAGACCAAACAAAGGCTCCAAGGAGTTTAGAGGAGAGAATCTGGTGCTCAGATACTGGAAGGGTTAGGGTTAGATAGCCACGACGATCATAAACGCTTCCCTTAAACCGTTGAATAATCAAAATCAAGGTTGAGATACCCAAAGTAATAACCAGCCCCCCAAAAACCAGAGATAGAAAGACTAACATGACAACGCCCTTATCTTGATAATAGGTGCTTGAGAGGCTACTGCCCTGAATTCCTATTATGACAGATAGGAGAGTACAGCAGCGTAGAGGGCTAAAAAAACCATTTGTTGACATTTTTTAAATTCATAACGAACTAAATTCCAAAACATAAGAATCTCCTTTAACTAGGCTTTGAATTCGTGACGGAAGAGTTGGTCGATAGACTCTCCTGATTCGTAGCGAATATCATCCACATTTCCTTGACGGACAACTTTTCCATCCTTGAGGAAGACAATCTCATCCAAGATTGGTTCGATGTCTGAAATCAAGTGAGTTGAAATCAAGACAGTCGAAGTTGGAGAGTAGTTGTTGATGATGGTGTTCAAGATGTAGTCACGAGCTGCAGGATCGACACCACCGATTGGTTCGTCAAGGACGTATAGACGAGCATCACGACTCATGACAAGGATTAACTGAACCTTTTCTTTGTTCCCTTTTGAGAGTTTCTTGAAACGGCTATTCTCGTCGATGCCAAGGTCACGAAGAAGACCTTGAGCACGCTCCAGATTGAAATCTTTATAGAAGGTCTTGAAAAAGGTAAGAGCTTCTTTGACCTTCATCTGTTCGTTGAGATAGGTCGTATCAGGTAGATAAGAAACGATAGCCTTAGTTGCTGGGCTTGGTTCCATATCGTTGATAAGAATACGCCCACCATCAGGTTGTAACAAGCCGTTGATTAGTTTAATCAGGGTTGTTTTTCCAGAACCGTTTGGGCCAAGGAGACCCACAATCTTTCCTGCTGGAATTTCAAGGGAAACATTTTGAAGAGCAGGGCTTGCTCCATAGAATTTTGAAACATTTTCAAACGTTAACAAGGTCATAGTCTAAACTCCTTCAATATAATCTCTCAAAACAGTTGGTAGTTCTTCTTTTTCATAGCCAAATTCTACCATGCCTGTTACAAATTGCTGCAGCTGTTCTTCTGATAGTTGCTTCCGAGATTGGAGGATTAAGTCCAAGTCCTCGGTGACAAAACGCCCCTGCAGTCCGCTTGGTGTAAACGAAGCCTTTCTCTTTCTAAGTCTGATAGGGCGCGTTGGATGGTATTAGGATTGACGCCAGCCTCGCTAGCCAGTTCTCTGACAGTTGGCAGTTGTTGGTTGGGTTCTAGTTTATGGGAAACGATTTGCAGTTTGATCTTATCCATTATCTGCAAATAAATGGGTTTGTTGTTATCAAATGTCCAGGACATCACGGTCTCCTTTCTACAATTTCTTTTTGTGTCACTTAAATAATACAACTAAACAAAAAACTTGTCCAGCCAAAAGGAGAATTATTTTGGGAATTGCTTAAAAAAATGGTATAATGAAAAGAAAACGACAAGGAGGGGAAGGCATGCGTTGTCCAAAATGTGGCGCTACAAAATCAAGTGTTATCGATAGCCGTCAGGCTGAAGAAGGAAATACTATCAGAAGAAGACGTGAGTGCGAAGAATGCCAACATCGTTTTACGACCTATGAACGTGTAGAAGAAAGAACGCTAGTTGTGGTCAAAAAGGATGGCACACGGGAGCAGTTCTCAAGAGATAAAATCTTTAATGGGATTATTCGTTCAGCTCAAAAACGTCCGGTGTCTAGTGATGAGATTGGCATGGTGGTCAATCGTATCGAACAAAAACTCCTCAGTCGCAATGATAATGAAATTCAGAGCGAAGATATTGGTTCGCTCGTCATGGAAGAGTTAGCTGAACTCGACGAAATCACATACGTTCGTTTTTGCTAGTGTCTATCGTAGCTTTAAGGACGTGAGTGAGCTCGAAAAATCTTCTCAAACAAATTACGCAATCTTCAAAGAAGAAAAAGGAAAAAAATAAATGAAGCCTAATGATCGTTTTTTTCTTTTTCTAAAGAATAATCGGGTGTCGCAAGATCCCACAACTTTGGTGCAGTGCTACTCCCGATTATCGGTCAGGATGCGCTGAGTCTTTACCTTTATACCTTAGCTTTTTTTGGGATGATGGACAAAAAGAACACCTTTTTGCAGCTATTCTCAATCATCTCAATTTTGGGATGGACAGGCTTTTAAAGGCTTTTAAAATCTTATCAGCCTTCAATTTGGTTACCCTCTATCAAAAAGGGTGACGGCTATGAACTTGCTATTCATCCAACGCTTTCTAGCTCAGATTTCTTGCATCATACGGTTTATCGTACCTTATTGGAGAAAAAAATCGGTGAGCCAGCAGTTTCTGATTTTCGCCAAGAGTCTGCAGGTGGAGAGCCTTTGACCGTTTCTTTGAGTCAGGCCTTTCCAGAGATAGAAGACATGGCTAGTCATGATGAGACACCAGTAAAAGCTGATTTTAAAAATGATTTTGATTTGGAGCATTTTCGTCAACTTATGGCGAGAGACAATCTTCGTTTCCAAGATGAACAGTCAGATGTCTTAGAGCTATTTAAAATCTCTGACGAGAAAAAAATGGACTTGGTTTGAGACCTATCAATTGGCTAAGGCGACAGCTGTTTCACAAGTTATTTCTGTCAAGCGTATGCGTGAAAAATTAGCACAAGAGTCTGTCTCTTCGGACTTTAGTCCCCAAGAAGCGACCATTATCCGAGAAGCTAAAAGTAAGACTGCCCTGCAATTTTTAGCGGGTATCAAACAAACCTTAAATGCTGGAATTATCCAAGCCGAACGCGATTTATTAAAGCAGATGGCAGATTTAGGCTTGCTTGATGAAGTTATCAATGTCGTTATCCTCTTGACCTTCAACAAGGTTGATTCTGCCAACCTCAATGAAAAATATGCCATGAAAGTGGCCAACGATTACTCTTATAACAAGATCAGAACTGCTGAAGAAGCTGTACTTCGAATCAGAGAGAAGAATCAAAAGGGGCAAGAACAAAAATCAGCGAAAAAAAGTCAAGCAAAAACTAATGTTCCTAAATGGAGTAATCCAGAATATAAAAATGAAACCAGCGAAGAAACTCGCTTGGAGTTAGAACGCAAGAAAAAAGAAATGTTAGATCGATTAGGAAAAGGAGGAGACTAGATGGAAAGTGTAGGAGATGTGCTTAAAGGTCATCCCAGCCGTTTTCAATACCAGGACCTGGTCCAGCAGATTGTAAAAGATCCTGATGTTGCGGTTTTTATCCAGAAGGAATCTCTCAGTCAAGAGGAATTGAATCGTAGTATCTCTAAGTTTAACCAATACATCACCGAGCGAGATAAGTTTCTTCGCGGAGATACTGACTATATCGCGCGTGGCTATAAGCCCATTCTAGTTATGAATCATGGTTACGCAGATGTATCCTATGAGGAAACTCCGGAACTGATTGCGGCTGAGAAGGAAGCGGCTATCAAGAACCGTCTCAGACTGATTAATCTTCCAGCTAGTCTTAAAAAAAGCTAGTTTGGCTCAAGTTGATTTGGATGATTTGGGACGTTTGCCAGTTTTTGAAAAGCTCTTTACCTTTGTTGAGCAATATCCAGAAGTCCGTAAAGGTCTCTATCTCTATGGCGACTTTGGAGTTGGGAAGAGCTTTATAGTAGCTGCCCTAGCCCATGATTTATCAGAAAAACGTGGTGTTTCATCAACCCTTCTTCACTATCCTAGCTTTGTCATTGATGTCAAAAATGCTATCGGTGATGGGAATGTTAAGAATTTGGTAGATGAAATCAAGCAAGCTGAAGTCTTGATTTTGGATGATATTGGCGCCGAGCAATCAACGCCTTGGGTTCGTGATGAAGTCTTGCAAGTCATTCTCCAATATCGTATGCAGGAAGATTTGCCAACCTTCTTTACCTCAAATTTCAATTTTGAAGATTTGGAAAAACATTTTGCTAAAGGTAAGAACGGAAACGATGAAACATGGGAAGCTAGACGCGTTATGGAGCGTATCCGTTATCTTGCAGAAGAAACACGACTTGAAGGAGAAAACCGCCGATGAGTGAAACAATCACCTTAATGAAATCTCATACTTCGGTTCGCAGATTTAAAGAAGAAGCGATTCCTCAAGAAGATTTAAATACCATTTTGTCTGCAGGACAAATGGCTTCTTCTTGGAAAAATTTCCAATCTTATTCTGTGATTGTAGTCAGAAGTCAAGAAAAGAAAGATGCTCTTTTTGAGCTGGTTCCTCAGGAAGCGATTCGTCAGTCTGCTGCCTTCCTTCTCTTTGTAGGAGATTTAAACCGTGCAGAAAAAAGGAGCTCGTCTCCATACGGATACTTTCCGACCTCAAGGAGTGGAAGGTCTCCTGATTACTTCTGTGGACGCAGCCTTGGCTGGGCAGAACACCTTGCTTGCAGCAGAAAGCCTGGGCTATGGTGGAGTAATCATCGGTTTGGTGCGTTACAAATCTGTTGAATTGGCAGAATTGTTCAACCTTCCTGACTATACCTACCCAGTTTTTGGGATTGCACTCGGTGTGCCAAACCAAAATCATGATGTAAAACCAAGATTGCCACTCGAAAATGTTGTTTTTGAGGAAGAATACCAAGAACAAACAGCTGAGGCTATTGAAGCCTATGATCGTGTGCAGACTGAATATGCAGGAGCTCGTGCGACTACTACTTGGAGTCAACGTCTTGCAGAGCAATTCGGTCAGCCTGAACCAAGCTCAACTAGAGAAAATCTTGAACAAAAGAACTTATTGTAGAAAGTGAGAAAACATGGCCTTACCAACTGTTGCCATCGTAGGACGTCCCAATGTTGGGAAATCAACCCTGTTTAACCGTATTGCAGGGGAACGCATCTCAATCGTAGAAGATGTCGAAGGAGTAACACGAGACCGTATCTATGCTACTGGTGAGTGGCTCAACCGTTCTTTTAGTATGATTGATACTGGAGGGATTGACGATGTTGATGCTCCATTTATGGAACAAATCAAGCATCAGGCAGAGATTGCCATGGAAGAGGCAGACGTCATCGTCTTTGTCGTTTCTGGAAAAGAAGGAATCACAGATGCAGACGAATACGTAGCTCGTAAACTCTATAAGACACATAAACCTGTTATCCTCGCAGTCAACAAGGTTGACAATCCAGAGATGCGAAATGATATCTATGATTTTTATGCACTAGGCTTGGGTGAGCCACTGCCAATTTCATCTGTGCATGGGATTGGTACAGGGGATGTATTGGACGCTATCGTCGAAAATCTCCCACACGAAGTCGAAGATGAAAATCCAGATGTCATTAAATTCAGCTTGATTGGTCGCCCAAATGTCGGAAAATCTAGCTTGATCAATGCCATTTTGGGAGAAGATCGCGTGATTGCCAGTCCTGTAGCTGGTACCACTCGTGACGCCATTGACACTCATTTTACAGATGCAGATGGCCAAGAATTTATCATGATTGATACGGCTGGTATGCGTAAGTCTGGTAAAGTTTATGAAAATACTGAGAAATACTCAGTTATGCGTGCTATGCGTGCTATTGACCGTTCGGATGTGGTCCTGATGGTCCTCAATGCAGAAGAAGGCATCCGTGAGTATGACAAGCGTATCGCAGGTTTTGCCCACGAAGCTGGTAAAGGGATGATTATCGTGGTCAATAAGTGGGATACCCTTGAAAAAGATAATCACACCATGAAAAACTGGGAAGAGGATATCCGTGAGCAGTTCCAATACTTGCCTTACGCACCGATTATCTTTGTGTCAGCTCTTACCAAGCAACGTCTTCACAAATTACCTGAAATGATCAAACAAATCAGCGAGAGTCAAAATACTCGTATCCCATCAGCTGTCTTGAATGATGTGATTATGGATGCTATTGCCATCAATCCAACACCGACAGACAAAGGGAAACGCCTTAAGATTTTTTATGCGACTCAAGTGGCAACCAAACCACCAACCTTTGTTATCTTTGTAAACGAAGAAGAATTAATGCACTTCTCATACTTACGTTTCTTGGAAAATCAAATCCGCAAGGCCTTCGTCTTTGAGGGAACACCGATTCATCTGATTGCAAGAAAGCGAAAGTAAAATGATAAAAAGAAGAAGGTTTTCAGACCTTCTTTTTTGTAAATGACACCGAGAACTTAGAGCTGAATTTGTCATCAAATTAACATGTTTTCCTGGTCCTTGTCATGGTTTTGTAATGAAAAGGGACTTTCTTTGTAAAAGTCAAAATGCTATAATTCTCTAAACAATTTTCCTTGCATAAGGAGGTTATTATGAAAAAAGATAGATTGTTAAAGAATCGTTTCGTGGTGCATCTACTTGGATTGCTGATGGCATTTTTTTTCCTATCAGGATTCACTGCACCTGAAAAACCAGACTATGGTATTTATGATCCAAATCATTATTTGACAGAGGAAGTAGTTACTCAAATTCGTGATTTGAATGAAGCCAATAGTCAAAGGCAGAAAAGCTTCAAATAGGTGTCTATATCGTAGATAGTCTGGAAGGAGAAAGCATTGAAACGGTGGCTAATGAAACTGCCAGGGCTTGGAAGATAGGCTATTCAGGAGATAATTTTGGAAGTCTCATTGTAGTAGCTGTCCAAGACCGTAAATCAAGAATTGAAACCAGTAATAACACCGCCATTAGAATAACGGACTATCAAACCAAGCAGATCTTGGCAGCCAGCCGTACAGATTTTAAAACCGGTGACTATAGTAAAGGAATTCTAGCGATTGCCAAAGGCTTGGACAATCAGTTTTATAGAGGAACCGGAACCTTCTCGTCTGATGAAGACTCCGCTGATATCAAACGTTATTCCGAAAGTATCAGTGGGAAAAAATCTAATCGAGATAGAACTAGTTCATCAAACCGCCGTCAAAAAAAAATGACCCCATAAAAGATTTCTTTATGTTCCTGACGGTAATATATTTCGTTGGAGTCATTATTGCCATTATCAGAGGTAGAGGTGGCGGAGGGAGAGACTCCTCTGACGGCGGCTGGTGGTTTAGTGACTCATCCGATTCGGGTTCATCTTGGTCTGACTCAGGCTCAGATTCTTCTAGTAGCTGGGACGGTGGTGGCTTTGATGGTGGTGGTTCATCTGATGATTGGTAATGTTCGTATGTAATTTAAAGAAATAAGTAGGTTTAAGAAATGAAAAATAAAGGAATTATTTATGTATTAAGTATTTTACTGACTATTCTCTTGCTAGGTGGATGCTCAGTAGTAGGTACCTATAATGGTCTTGTATCAGAGCAAACCAAGGTTGAACAAGCTCAAGCAAATGTAGCGACAGCCCTTCAACGTCGTTCAGACTTGATTGGAAATCTGGTAGAGTCTGTAAAGGGACAGATGAACCATGAGACAGAGGTCTTTACCCAGATTGCAGAAGCACGTGCAAAAATTGGGAATGGCTCGGTTACTTCAAAGGAAAACCAAGAGGCTCAAGGTGAGTTGAGTTCAGCTATTTCACGCCTGCTTGTGTTGACGGAGAACTATCCTGAGCTTAAGAGCAATCAAAATGTGGAACAACTCATGACGGAGTTGGCTGGGAGTGAAAATCGTATCTTTGTAGCCCGCAAGGATTACAACCAAGCTGCAACAGAATACAATCAAAAATTAAGAAGCTTCCCAACAGTTCTTTTTGCTAACATGATGAACTTTAAAGAGGCAGAAACCTTTAAAGAAAGCGAAGAAGCCAAGACAGCTCCAAAGGTTGATTTTAGCACTTCTACAACTAAAGAATAGGCTTGAAATTTCTAAAAGAAAATCAATGATTAGCAATAGTTTGAACATTTACAAAAGAAGGCTCTAAATGAGCTTTTTTAGCTTGTATAAACACGGATTCTTTCTTGAAAAAGCTGGGCAAATATGCTACAATAAAAAGAACATTCTAAAATATTCAGAATTTAAAGTAAGGAAAAAAATGGCAAATTTATTAAAAACAATCATCGAAAATGATAAAGGGAACTCCGCCGCTTAGAAAAGATGGCTGATAAAGTCCTCAAATACGAAGATGAAATGGCTGCTTTGACAGATGAGCAGTTGCAAGCTAAGACAGAAGAATTTAAGCAACGTTATCAAAATGGTGAAACGCTTGATCAACTCTTGTACGAAGCCTTTGCGGTTGTACGTGAGGGAGCTAAGCGTGTTCTTGGACTTTTCCCATACAAGGTTCAGGTTATGGGTGGTATCGTTCTTCACCACGGTGACGTTCCAGAAATGCGTACAGGGGAAGGGAAAACCTTGACAGCGACAATGCCTGTTTACTAAACGCTCTTTCAGGTAAAGGTGTACACGTAGTTACCGTCAACGAATACCTTACAGAACGTGACGCGACTGAGATGGGTGAGTTGTACTCATGGCTTGGTTTGTCAGTAGGGATCAACTTGGCTGCGAAATCTCCAATGGAGAAAAAAGAAGCTTATCTCTGTGACATTACGTATTCAACAAACTCAGAAATTGGTTTCGACTATCTTCGTGATAACATGGTTGTTCGTGCGGAGAACATGGTTCAACGCCCACTTAACTATGCCTTGGTCGATGAGGTTGACTCTATCTTGATCGACGAAGCTCGTACACCATTGATCGTTTCAGGAGCTAATGCAGTTGAAACGAGTCAACTCTACCACATGGCTGACCACTTTGTGAAGTCTTTGGATAAAGATGACTACATCATCGACATTCAGTCTAAGACAATCGGTTTGTCTGACTCAGGTATTGACAAGGCTGAAAGCTACTTCAAACTAGAAAACCTTTATGATATCGAAAATGTGGCTTTGACTCACTTTATCGACAACGCCCTTCGTGCCAACTACATCATGATTCTTGATATTGATTATGTGGTCAGCGAAGAACAAGAAATCTTGATTGTCGACCAATTTACAGGTCGTACCATGGAAGGTCGTCGTTACTCTGATGGTTTGCACCAAGCGATTGAAGCTAAAGAAGGTGTGCCAATCCAAGACGAGACTAAGACATCAGCATCGATCACCTACCAAATCTTTTCCGTATGTATAAGAAATTGGCAGGTATGACAGGTACTGGTAAAACAGAAGAAGAAGAATTCCGCGAAATCTACAACATTCGTGTTATTCCAATTCCTACTAACCGTCCGATCCAACGTATCGACCATTCAGACCTTCTCTACGCTAGTCTCGATGCAAAATTCAAGGCTGTAGTAGAAGATGTTAAGGCGCGTTACCAAAAAGGTCAACCAGTCTTGGTAGGTACTGTTGCCGTTGAAACCAGTGATTTTCTTTCTAAAAAATTGGTTGAAGCAGGCGTACCTCACGAAGTGCTGAATGCTAAAAACCACTACAGAGAAGCACAAATCATCATGAATGCTGGTCAACGTGGTGCGATCACTATCGCAACAAACATGGCCGGTCGTGGTACCGATATTAAGCTTGGTGAAGGTGTTCGTGAGCTTGGTGGACTTTGTGTTATCGGTACAGAGCGTCATGAGAGCCGTCGTATCGATAATCAGCTTCGTGGACGTTCAGGTCGTCAAGGTGACCCAGGTGAGTCACAATTCTACTTGTCGCTCGAAGATGATTTGATGAAACGTTTTGGTTCAGAACGTTTGAAAGGTGTCTTTGAACGTCTCAACATGTCTGACGAAGCCATCGAATCTCGTATGTTGACACGTCAGGTCGAAGCAGCGCAAAAACGTGTTGAAGGAAATAACTACGATACTCGTAAACAAGTCCTTCAATATGATGACGTTATGCGTGAACAACGTGAAATTATCTACGCACAACGTTATGAAGTTATAACTGCAGAACGTGACTTGGCTCCTGAAATTCACGCTATGATTCGCCGTACGATTGGACGAATTGTCGATGGCCATGCTCGTTCTAAACAAGATGAAAAGCTTGAAGCAATCTTGAACTTTGCCAAGTACAACTTGCTTCCAGAAAATTCGATTTCACTTTCAGATCTAGAAGGTTTGTCAGACCAAGCTATCAAGGATGAATTATACCAACGTGCATTGAAAGTCTACGATAGCCAAGTTGCTAAACTTCGTGACGAAGAAGCAGTGAAAGAATTCCAGAAAGTCTTGATTCTACGTGTTGTAGATAACAAGTGGACTGACCATATCGATGCCCTTGATCAGTTGAGAAATGCTGTTGGTCTTCGTGGTTATGCCCAAAACAACCCTGTCGTAGAATATCAAGCGGAAGGCTTCCGTATGTTTAATGATATGATTGGTTCGATTGAGTTTGATGTGACTCGCTTGATGATGAAAGCACAAATTCATGAACAAGAACGACCACAAACCGAACATCATATTAGTACGACAGCAACTCGAAATATTGCTGCCCAACAGACAAATCTTCCAGCTGATTTGGACCTCAGTCAAGTAAAACGTAATGACTTATGCCCATGTGGATCTGGTAAGAAATTTAAAAACTGTCACGGTAAACGACGTTAAGAATGACTAATTTTCAGGCGGATGCCCTAGTGAAAAGTGAATTTTCGCTTGGCGTCCGTTTGCTTTTATAAGGAGATGAATGATGGTATTTACAGCAAAAAGCCCTAAAATTAATATTGAAGAAGTTCGTAGTTTGTCAAAATTAGAAGGACAAGCGCTGGCCAATAAACAGCAACGCGATCAAGAGCTTGAAGCGATTATTCGTGGGGAAGACCAACGTATTTTTGTTGGTGATTGGTCCTTGTTCATCTGACAATGAAGAAGCAGTTCTCGAATATGCTAAGCGTTTGTCAAAACTGCAAGAAGAAGTCAAAGATCGTGTCTTTATGGTCATGCGTGTCTACACTGCTAAACCACGTACTAACGGTGACGGATATAAGGGCTTGATTCACCAACCAAATGCCAAAAGAAGCACCTAGCCTCATCAATGGAATCAAGGCAGTTCGTCATTTGCACTACCGTGTTATTTCTGAAACAGGAATGACAACAGCTGATGAGATGTTGTACCCAGAAAACCTTCCATTGGTTGATGACTTGATTTCTTACATGGCAGTTGGAGCCCGTTCAGTTGAAGACCAACAACACCGTTTTGTAGCCAGTGGAGCAGATTTCCCAACAGGATTTAAAAATCCAACATCAGGAAATCTCAATGTGATGTTCAACGGTATTTATGCAGCGCAAAATAAACAAAGTTTCCTTTTCCTAGGGAAAGAAGTCGAAACTACTGGAAATCCTTTATCGCATGCTATCCTTCGTGGAGCTCTTAACGAGTACGGGAAAAACATTCCTAACTACTACTACGATAATTTGATGGATACTATTGCCCAGTATGAAAAGATGGGACTTGAAAATCCATTTATCATCATTGATACCAACCATGATAACTCAGGTAAACAGTATATGGATCAGATTCGTATCGTTCGTCAGACTCTGATTAACCGCGACTGGAATGAAAAGATTAAAAAATATGTCCGTGGTTTCATGATTGAGTCTTATCTAGAAGACGGTCGTCAAAATGAACCAGAAGTCTTTGGAAAATCTATCACCGATCCATGTCTAGGATGGGAAAATACCGAAGCTCTTGTTCGCGAAATCTACCAAAGACTAGGAGACTAATATGGCATTTATCGAGAAAGGTCAAGAAATCGATATTGAAGCAATCAAGGCGGAAACAAAACTATCAGTAGAAGCCTTGCAACATAAGGAAAGCCGTGACCAGGAACTAGCAGACATCCTTTCAGGAAAGGATGATCGTATCCTTCTGGTCATTGGGCCGTGTTCGTCTGATAATGAGGAAGCAGTGCTTGAATATGCTCGTCGTTTAGCAGACTTGCAGAAAAAAGTGGCGGATAAGATTTTCATGGTTATGCGAGTATATACTGCAAAGCCACGTACCAATGGAGATGGCTACAAGGGTTTAGTTCATCAGCCAGATACTTCTAAAGCTCCAAGCTTAATCAATGGTTTGCAGGCTGTTCGTCAACTTCATTATCGAGTGATTACAGAAACCGGATTGACTACAGCGGATGAAATGCTGTATCCGGCCAATCTCGTATTAGTCGATGACTTGGTGAGTTATCATGCAGTAGGTGCACGTTCAGTCGAAGACCAGGAGCACCGTTTTGTTGCTTCAGGGATTGATGCACCAGTGGGAATGAAGAATCCAACCTCTGGGAATCTGTCTGTTATGTTTAATGCTATTTATGCAGCACAAAACAAACAAACCTTTCTCTTCCATGGCCAAGAAGTTGAAACTTCAGGAAATCCCTTGGCTCACGTAATCTTACGTGGAGCTATGAATGAATATGGGAAGAATGAGCCAAACTTCTACTATGAAACTCTTTTAGATGCTATTGGACGTTACGAGTCTATGGGTCTTGAAAATCCTTTTATCATGATTGATACCAACCATGATAATTCAGGAAACAATATATGGAGCAAGTTCGAATTGTTCGCCAATCTTTGCTCAATCGTGACTGGAATGAAAAAATCAAGAAGACAGTTCGAGGCTTCATGATTGAGTCTTACTTGGCAGATGGTCGACAAAATCAACCAGAACTTTTTTTGGTTGTTCGATTACAGACCCCTGCCTAGGATGGGAAAAATACAGTAGCCCTGGTAGAAGAAATCTATACTACCTTAACAAAATAAGTGAAAAGGATGGAGTTGGGGGTATCTCAACTCCTTTTGATGAAAATGATAGTTGGACACGGAATTGATATCGAAGAATTAGCTTCCATACAAAATGCAGTTGAAAAAAGAGAAGGTTTTGCTCGACGTGTCTTGACAGACAAGGAAATGGAGCGCTTTTCTAGTCTCAAAGGTCGCAGACAGGTCGAGTATTTGGCTGGTCGTTGGTCAGCTAAAGAGGCTTTCTCAAAGGCTATGGGAACGGGAATTGGGAAGTTGGGCTTTCAAGACTTGGAAATCTTGAACAATGAAAGAGGAGCTCCCTACTTCAGCAAATCCCCATTTTCAGGAAATGTTTGGTTATCGATTAGCCATACAGAACAGTTTGTGACAGCTAGTGTTATTTTGGAGGAAAATCATGAAAACTAGTCCACATAGACCAACCAAGGCACTCATTGACCTAAGTGCTATTCGCTACAATATCCAACAAATGGGAGAACACATTCCTAAAGATACCCTCAAATGGGCGGTTGTGAAAGCCAATGCCTATGGACATGGAGCGATAGCTGTTGCGACGGCTATCCAGGATGATGTAGATGGCTTTTGTGTGTCAAATATTGATGAGGCCATCGAACTCCGTCAGGCAGGAATTTCTAAGAAGATTCTCATTTTGGGAGTATCTGAAGTTGAATCTCTTTCATTGGCTAAGGAGTATGCCATTACCTTAACAGTGGCAGGATTGGAATGGATCCAGAAATTCATAGCTACAGAGCCAGACTTATCAGGTTTAACCGTTCACCTTAAGATTGACTCAGGTATGGGGCGAATTGGTTTTAGAAGTGCAAGCGAGGCAGCACAAGCTCAAACTTTACTCAAGGAACATGGAGCCAATGTTGAGGGAATCTTTACCCACTTTGCAACTGCTGATGAAGAGTCGGATAGCTACTTTAAGCAACAATTAGAATGTTTCAAGGAAATAATCGCAGGCTTGCAAGAAGTACCAGAATTGGTTCATGCGAGTAACTCTGCGACTACTCTATGGCATGCGGAAACGATTTTTAATGCAGTTCGTATGGGAGATTCTATGTATGGTCTCAATCCAAGCGGACAAGTTTTGGAGTTGCCTTATGAACTAAAACCAGCCTTGACCTTAGAAACTGCTATTGTTCATGTTAAAACAGTCCCAGCTGGGGCTTGTATGGGCTATGGAGCGACCTATCAGGCAGACAGTGAACAAGTCATTGCTACTTTGCCAATCGGTTATGCAGATGGTTGGACGCGAGACATGCAGAATTTCTCAGTTCTGGTGGATGGCCAATTGTGTCCCATTGTAGGGCGTGTATCCATGGACCAAATCACGGTTCGTTTGCCTAAGCTGTATCCATTGGGGACCAAGGTAACTTTGATTGGCTCAAACGGTGACAAGGAGATTACTGCAACAGATGTAGCAGTCTACCGAGGAACGATTAATTATGAGGTAGTTTGTCTCCTCAGTGATCGAGTTCCAAGAGAATATTATTAAGAAACAGAAGGAAAGGAGAGGAGCATGAATTTACATCAACCCTTGCATGTCTTGCCTGGCGTGGGACCAAAATCTGCAGAGAAATATACCAAACTAGGAATTGAAAACCTGCAAGACCTCTTGCTCTACTTTCCTTTCCGTTATGAAGATTTTAAGACCAAGGAGGTGCTAGAGCTAGAAGACGGTGAGAAGGCAGTCCTATCTGGTCAGGTGGTGACGCCAGCTAGTGTTCAGTATTATGGTTTTAAGCGCAATCGCCTACGCTTTAGCCTCAAGCAGGGTGAGGTTGTGTTTGCGGTGAACTTCTTTAACCAACCCTACCTGGCAGACAAGATTGAGCTAGGAGCGACTCTAGCTGTCTTTGGCAAGTGGGATCGTGCCAAGTCTAGTCTCACAGGAATGAAGGTTTTAGCCCAAGTAGAGGATGACCTCCAACCTGTCTATCGTCTCGCACAAGGGATCAGTCAAGCAGGCCTTGTTAAGGTCATCAAGACCGCCTTTGATCAAGGACTGGATCTCTTGATAGAGGAAAATCTCCCTCAGTCCTTGCTGGACAAATACAAACTCATGCCTCGCAGTCAGGCTGTGCGTGCCATGCACTTCCCTAAGGATTTGGCAGAATACAAACAGGCACTTCGTCGAATCAAGTTTGAGGAGCTCTTTTATTTCCAAATGCAATTACAGACCCTCAAGTCTGAAAATAAGGTTGATGGAAGTGGTCTGGTCTTGAACTGGTCTCAGAAAAAATTAACTGCAGTAAAAGAAAAGTTACCCTTTGCTCTGACCCAAGCCCAAGAAAAAAGCCTGCAAGAAATCCTAACAGATATGAAGTCGGACCACCACATGAATCGACTCTTACAAGGGGATGTAGGAAGCGGGAAGACAGTGGTTGCAGGTCTTGCCATGTATGCTGCTGTAACGGCTGGTTACCAGGCCGCCCTCATGGTTCCAACAGAGATTCTTGCAGAGCAACATTTTGAAAGTCTAGAGAGTCTCTTTCCTGATTTGAAACTAGCTCTCCTAACAGGTTCATTAAAAGCTGCAGAAAAACGCACGGTCTTGGAAAGCATTGCTAAGGGTCAAGTTGATGTAATTATTGGTACCCATGCTCTTATACAGGATGGGGTGGACTACGATCGACTTGGATTGATCATCATCGATGAGCAACACCGCTTTGGTGTAGGGCAAAGGCGTATTTTACGGGAAAAAGGTGAAAATCCAGATGTCCTCATGATGACGGCAACTCCGATTCCACGAACCTTAGCCATCACAGCCTTTGGAGATATGGATGTTTCCATTATTGACCAGATGCCAGCTGGACGTAAGCCAATCGTGACACGTTGGATCAAGCATGAGCAATTACCCCAGGTTTTGACTTGGTTGGAAGGTGAGATTCAAAAAGGTTCTCAAGCCTATGTTATTTCGCCCTTGATCGAAGAATCTGAAGCCCTGGATCTTAAAAATGCCATTGCACTCTCAGAAGAGTTGACGACTCATTTTGCAGGAAAAGCAAAAGTTGCTCTCTTACACGGAAAGATGAAGAGCGACGAGAAAGACCAGATTATGCAGGAATTCAAAGAGAGAAAGACAGATATCTTGGTTTCTACAACGGTTATCGAAGTTGGGGTCAATGTTCCAAATGCGACAGTCATGATTATCATGGATGCTGATCGTTTCGGGCTTAGTCAACTTCACCAGCTTAGAGGACGTGTCGGTCGTGGAGACAAGCAGTCCTATGCAGTTCTAGTGGCCAACCCAAAAACTGACTCTGGGAAAGACCGCATGCGTATCATGACAGAAACGACCAACGGTTTTGTCCTTGCGGAGGAAGATTTGAAAATGCGAGGCTCTGGAGAAATCTTTGGGACCAAACAGTCGGGTCTACCAGAGTTTCATGTAGCTGATATCATCGAAGACTTCCCAATCCTTGAGGAAGCCAGAAAGGTAGCTAGCTATATCAGCTCCCTTCCTAACTGGCAAGAGGATCCAGAATGGCACATGATTGCCTTGCATCTGGAAAGAAAGAATATCTGGATTAAGCTTTTTCTAAGATAATGTTAAGTTTGCTTTTAGGGTGAGTATCTATACTAGAGTCATCAAAAAGAAACGAGGACTCTCTCATGACAATTGAAGTAAATTACCAAAAGACATTTCAAAAGGAAATTCAACCTTCTCCTAAATACTAAGAAAAGAGCGAAATCGCTCTTTTTTATTTTTTTAAAACTACTTTCAGAGGGATTCTTGCAGGGGTCAGACATTAAATCCACTTTCCGTTTCCCTTTCTTTCTTGCATTGCTTTCCCATATGTGCTACAGTTATGATAACGGTTACAAAGTAAAGGAGGGTTTTATGAGAAATCCAGCATTAGTAGAAGAAATGAAAACATATAAAGGAAGAGATGAAGTTCCACAGGATTTTGATGCTTTTTGGGATGGTGAGATTGACAAGGTTTTGGTCTTGCCAGATTACCAACTAGAGGAACGTGATTTTCATATTCCAAATGTTAAGTGCTATGAGTTAACCTTTAAAGGTACACGTGATGGCCTTGTCTATGCGCGTGTGGTCTTACCAAAATCAGATAAGAAAGTACCAGTTATTTTCCACTTCCATGGCTATATGGGACGTTGTTGGGATTGGACAGATATGCTAGCCTTTACCGTCGCTGGTTATGGGGTTGTATCGATGGATGTTCGTGGGCAATCTGGTTACTCACAAGATGGCTTGCGTTCGCCTCTCGGAAATACAGTTAAGGGGCAAATCATCCGTGGTGCAGTAGAAGGAAAGAGCAACTCTTCTATAAGGATGTTTATCTTGATATTTATCAATTGATTGAGATTGTAGCTAGTCTCCCGCAAGTAGATGAAGAGCAGTTGGCTAGTTATGGAGCTTCGCAAGGAGGAGCGCTGGCTTTAGTGGCTGCAGGGCTCAATCCACGTATCAAGCGAACAGTTGCAATCTATCCATTCTTGTCAGACTTTAGACGAGTATTAGAAATTGGGAATACCAGTGAAGCCTATGATGAACTCTTCCGTTATTTTAAGTTTCATGATCCATTCCATGAAACAGAAGAACAGATCATGGAGACGCTTGGTTATATTGATGTGAAAAACCTTGCCCATCGAATAAAAGGCGAGGTGAGAATGATTACGGGGCTTGATGACGATGTCTGCTATCCAATTACCCAGTTTGCCATTTACAATCGTTTGACTTGTGAAAAGAGCTATCGTCTCATGCCAGAATATGCCCACGAAGCTATGAATGTCCATGTCAATGACCAGGTTTACAACTGGTTGTGTGGTAGTGAGATTCCCTTTACTTATGTAGGTCATTAAAAAAATGAAAAAGAGCCCTGCTAAAACAGGGCTTTCTTTGTTGAGGAGTAAAGAAAGTAGTTTCAAAAAGTTTGAAACATAGAAATATATCTGAAAGTAAATTCTATTATAGATTACTAAGGCTAAAATTTGGAATATTTATTATATAATAAGTGTAGTATCAATTTGAAAGGAGTAAAATTGTTGCTTGCTTTAAGATATAAAGTAGAAAAATGCAACAGAAATTCAGATGAAAAGAATGGGAAAAACCCATCAACAATACAGTTTCTTTCTTGCTCAAAGCCCTAGGGGCAAAAAAATTTTTAAGCAAAAAAAGAAAGCGCTTTATTTTTGTGGAAAATGGAAGGAAATATATGACACAGAGAGATTTTGAACGGAAACAACGTTTTGGGATTAGAAAATTTACAGTAGGAGCTGCATCAGTAGTCATTGGGGCAGTTGTTTTTGGTGCTTCACCAGTTTTAGCTCAAGAAGCTCCAGCAACCAGTGGTGAAACAGCTGGACAAGCTTTGCCAGAATTGCCAAAAGAAGTAGAATCAGGAAATCTAGCTAACCTTGATAAGGAACTTGCTGATAAGTTGGCAAAAGCGACGGATAAAGGAACTGAAGTAAACCGTGAAGAGCTGAAAGCAAACCCAGGTTCTGAAAAACCGACAGAAACTGAAACTCCAGCAGAGACTCCAGCAGCTGAAACTGAGAATGAGGAAGTTGGTAGCGTCCCACGTGACTTCTACGCAAGAGAATTAGAAAATGCTAATGCTGTTGTTGAAAAAGAAGATGTAGAGACCAACTCAACAAATGGTCAACGAGTTGATTTGAATGATGAACTTGATAAACTGAAAAAACTTCAGAATGCTACCGTTCATATGGAGTTTAAGCCAGATGCATCTGCTCCACGTTTTTACAACCTCTTCTCAGTTTCTAGTGATACCAAAGTAAATGAGTACTTCACCATGGCCATCCTTGATAACACAGCTATCGTTGAAGGTCGTGATGCAAATGGAAACCAATTCTATGGTGATTATAAAACTGCTCCTTTGAAAATTAAGCCAGGTGAGTGGAACTCTGTAACCTTTACAGTTGAAAGACCAAATGCTGACCAACCAAATGGTCAGGTTCGCGTCTATGTAAATGGTGTCTTGTCGCGCACAAGTCCTCAGTCTGGTCGCTTCATCCAAGACATGCCAGATGTCAACCACGTACAAATTGGTACAACAAAACGTACAGGAAAAAACTTCTGGGGCGCTAATCTTAAAGTCCGTAATCTAACTGTTTATGATCGTGCCCTTTCTCCAGAAGAAGTTAAAAAACGTAGCCAACTTTTTGAAAGAGGAGAGTTGGAGAAGAAACTTCCTGAAGGAGCAAAAGTTACGGATAAACTGGACGTTTTTGAAGGTGGTGTGAACCGCAAGCCAAATAAAGATGGTATTGCAAGTTACCGTATACCTGCACTTCTAAAGACAGATAAAGGTACCTTGATTGCCGGAACGGATGAAAGACGCTTGCATCACTCTGACTGGGGTGATATTGGTATGGTTGTTCGTCGTAGTGATGACAATGGGAAGACATGGGGAGATAGAATTACCATCTCTAATCCTCGTGACAATGAAAAAGCTAAAAATCCAGAATGGCCATCTCCGGTTAATATTGACATGGCTTTTAGTCCAAGATCCGAAAAACCAAGAGAATTTTCTCAATTTATGATATGTTCCTTGAAGGGAAAGCAGTGTTCTCTCTTCCTGGGAAAGCTCCACAAGCCTATGAGCAAATTGGAGATAAGGTTTATCAAGTCTTGTACAAACAAGGTGATGCGGGACGTTATACTATCCGTGAAAATGGTGAAGTTTTTTTGACCCTGAAAATAGAAAAAAACAGAATACCGTGTTGTAGTTGATCCTAAAAAACCAGCTTATAGCGATAAGGGTGATCTATACAAGGGTGAAGAACTGATTGGTAATGTCTATTTCGAATACAGTGACAAGAATATCTTTAGAGTTTCAAATACCAACTATCTCTGGATGTCTTATAGTGATGATGATGGGAAAACATGGTCTGCACCTAAAGATATTACATACGGTATTCGCAAGGACTGGATGCACTTCTTAGGTACTGGACCTGGTACAGGGATTGCCTTGCACTCAGGACCTCACAAAGGTCGTCTCGTTATCCCAGTCTATACTACAAATAACGTATCTTACTTGAGTGGTTCTCAGTCTTCACGTGTTATTTACTCAGATGACCATGGTGAAACTTGGCAAGCAGGTGAAGCAGTCAATGATAACCGTCCAGTAGGTAACCAAACAATTCACTCTTCAACAATGAATAATCCAGGTGCTCAAAATACTGAGTCAACTGTTGTTCAGTTGAACAACGGAGACCTCAAACTCTTCATGCGTGGATTAACAGGAGATTTGCAGGTTGCAACAAGTAAGGACGGTGGAGCAACTTGGGAAAAAGATGTAAAACGTTATGCGGATGTTAAGGACGTATACGTTCAAATGTCTGCTATTCATACTGTACAAAAATGGTAAGGAATATATCGTCCTCAGTAACGCAGGTGGACCAGGACGTTACAACGGTTTGGTACACTTGGCACGTGTGGAAGCTAACGGAGAATTAACTTGGCTTAAAACATAATCCAATTCAAAGTGGTAAATTTGCCTATAACTCATTGCAAGATCTTGGGAATGGTGAATTTGGCTTACTTTATGAACATGCAGATGCCAATCAAAATGAATATACTTTGTCTTATAAGAAATTCAACTGGGATTTCTTGAGCAAAGATATGGTTGCACCAACTAAAGCAAAAGTAAAAAGTGCAGTAGATATGGGTAACAATATTGTTGCACTAGAATTTGATTCAGAAGTCTTGGTAAACCAAGCTCCTGTTCTTAAATTAGCGAATGGAAACCTAGCAACCTTCTTAACTCAGTACGATACAAAAACTCTACTATTTGTTGTCAAAAAAGAAGATATTGGCCAAGAAGTTACAGAATTAGCTGGTGGTGCAATTGAAAGTATGCATAATTTACCAGTTAGCCTTGAAGATGCAGGAATCCCTGGTGGAATTAATGGTAAAGAACCTGCCATTCATGAAGTTCCAGAGTTCACTGGAGGCGTCAATGGTGACGAAGTGGCAGTACATGAAGTTCCAGAATATAATCCAGTGGAGACCTCAAAAGGGGAACCGGCAGTTCATGAAGTTCCAGAATTCGAAGGTGGCGTAAATGGCGAAGAAGCAGCTGTAACAGAGGCACCTGAGTATACAGAAGCTATTGGAACAGTGGGCGACGAGCCAGCACCAACAGTAGAAGTTCCGGAATTCGAAGGTGGCGTAAATGGCGAAGAAGCAGCTGTAACAGAGGCACCTGAGTATACAGAAGCTATTGGAACAGTGGGCGACGAGCCAGCACCAACAGTAGAAGTTCCGGAATCCACAGGTGGCGTAAATGGCGAAGAAGCAGCTGTAACAGAGGCACCTGAGTATACAGAAGCTATTGGAACAGCAGGTGAGGAAACAGCACCAACTGTAGAAGTCCCAGAATTCGAAGGTGGCGTGAATGGTGAGGAAGCGGCTGTAACAGAGCTCCCTGAGTACACTGAACCTAGTGCAACAGTAGGGTGACGAAGCAGCGCCAACGGTGGAAATCCCAGAATTCGAAGGTGGTGTCAATGCAGTAGAAGCGGCAGTTCATGAGCTTCCAGAATTCACAGGCGGAGTAAACGCAGTTGAAGCGCTCAAAAATGAGCTTCCAGAATTTGCAGGTGGAGCAAATGCAGTTCAAACCCTTAAGCATGAACTTCCAGAATTCACAGGCGGAGTAAATGCAGTCGAAGCAGCAGTCAATGAAGCTCCAGAATATAAGGGTGAAGAAAAACCGCTTGTCACTTTAGTAGCACAGCAAGACAAGACATATCAAGCTCCAGCAGCTCAACCACAGCAATCAACCCTCCCTGCAACAGGAAGTGAGGTTTCTACTCCTCTAGTATCTGTAGGAATGGTTGGAATGCTCCTCGGCTTGTTTGGAATGGCTAAGAAAAAGAAGATTAATGGCAACATTGAATCTAAAAAGTCTCTATAAAAAAGGTTTAGACTTATATTAGAAGGGTCTGTAACGCTCATTCGTTACAGGCTCTTTTGTTTGCAGAAAGCGAAGATTCTAGTAGAAATAAGCGGATGAAAGGAGAATTTAACTCGGGCAGTTCTCCCTGAAACTACTTTCAGGAGATTCTGTTTCATAAAATTGTTTTGAAACTTCAATCTATTCTAGTACAAGTTCTTGAAAGCGCTTTTAAAATGATATATAATAGGCTCATAAGAAAAAAGAAAAGGAGGAAAGTAGATGCCACAGATCAGTAAAGAAGCTTTGATTGAGCAGATTAAAGATGGAATCATCGTTTCTTGTCAGGCACTTCCTCATGAACCGCTTTATACAGAAGCGGGAGGTGTAATGCCCTTGCTAGTCAAAGCGGCTGAGCAGGGTGGAGCAGTCGGTATCCGAGCAAATAGTGTTCGAGATATTAAGGAAATCAAAGAGGTCACAAATCTTCCGATTATCGGAATTATCAAACGTGATTATCCACCACAGGAACCATTCATCACTGCTACTATGAAAGAAGTTGATGAACTAGCGGCTCTAGATATTGAGGTGATTGCTCTTGATTGTACCAAGAGAGAACGCCATGATGGCTTGGGAATTCAAGAATTCATCCGTCAAATCAAAGAAAAATACCCAAATCAACTCTTGATGGCTGACACAAGTACCTTTGAAGAAGGGCTTACAGCAGTTGAAGCAGGAATTGACTTTGTTGGAACAACCTTGTCAGGCTACACATCTTATAGCCCGAAATTGGATGGTCCAGACTTTGAATTGATTAAGAAACTTTGTGATGCAGGAGTAGACGTCATCGCAGAAGGTAAGATTCACACACCAGAACAGGCTAAGCAAATCCTAGGTTACGGAGTGCGAGGCATTGTAGTTGGTGGCGCTATTACTAGACCAAAAGAGATAACGGAACGATTTGTTGCGGGTCTCAAATAAGACAATTAAAACACGAGGAGAGTGGTTGATTAGTAAAACAAAATGTAAACGTATACAAAGTTGTCAATACTCATTATCCGTTTCGGATACGCTTATCATCATTTAGGAGAATACTAATGAAATTTAGAAAACTAGCTTGTACAGTACTTGCGGGTGCTGCTGTCCTATCTCTTGCTGCTTGTGGCAAATCAGACGCTAAAAAAGACGCTGCAAGTGATGCAGGACAAACTGAAATCACTTGGTGGGCTTTTCCCAGTCTTCACTCAAGAAAAAAATCTGGTGACGGTGTAGGAACTTATGAAAAATCTATCATCGAAGCTTTCGAAAAAAAGCAAACCCAGATATCAAAGTTAAACTAGAAACAATCGACTTCAAATCTGGTCCAGAAAAAAATTACGACAGCTATTGAAGCTGGAACTGCTCCAGATGTACTTTTTCGATGCACCAGGTCGTATCATTAATTACGGTAAAAAAATGGTAAATTAGCTGAATTGAATGACCTCTTTACAGATGAATTTGTTAAAGATGTTAACAATGAAAACATCATTCAAGCAAGTAAAGGCTGGTGATAAAGCATACATGTATCCAATCAGTTCTGCACCATTCTACATGGCTATGAACAAGAAAATGTTGGAAGATGCTGGTGTAGCTAACCTTGTTAAAGAAGGTTGGACAACTGATGATTTTTGAAAAAAGTCTTGAAAGCACTTAAAGACAAAGGATACACTCCAGGTTCATTGTTCAGTTCTGGTCAAGGGGAGACCAAGGAACACGTGCCTTCATCGCTAACCTTTACGGCGGTTCTGTAACAGACAAAGAAGTTACTAAATACACAACTGACGATCCTAAGTTCGTCAAAGGTCTTGAAAAAGCAACTAGCTGGATTAAAGATGGTTTGTTGAACAACGGTTCACAATTTGACGGTGGAGCAGACATCCAAAACTTTGCAAACGGTCAAACATCATACACAATCCTTTGGGCACCAGCTCAAAACGGTATCCAAGCTAAATTGTTGGAAGCAAGTAAAGTTGAAGTGGTAGAAGTTCCATTCCCATCTGATTCTGGCAAACCAGCTCTTGAATACCTTGTAAACGGATTTGCAGTATTTAACAACAAAGATGAAAAGAAAGTTGCTGCTGCTAAGAAATTCATCCAATTCATCGCTGATGATAAAGAGTGGGGTCCTAAAGACGTAGTTCGTACAGGTGCCTTCCCAGTTCGTACTTCATTTGGTAAACTTTACGACGATAAACGTATGGAAACTATCAGTGGTTGGACTCAATACTACTCTCCATACTACAACACAATCGACGGATTTGCTGAAATGAGAACTCTATGGTTCCCAATGCTTCAATCAGTATCTAATGGTGACGAAGAACCTGCTGCAGCTTTTGAAAACATTCACTGAAAAAAAGCGAATGAAACAATCAAAAAGCAGCTAAATAATAAGCCCTAAATAAAAAGTAAAATCCCCCTTTTCCCTGTGCACATCTGTGTACGAAAAAGGGGAGTTTTTGTTTGAAAAATGTAAGGAACTGACAGGTCAAAAATTAAAATGAAGTTCTTACATAGGCTTTTCTTGGAAAAAAATTTCATTTTGATTTTACATCAATGTCAGACAACAATCAAAAAAAACAAAAACTATTTGAAAGTGAGGTGCCGACTGTGAAAGTCAATAAAAATTCGCATGAGAGAAACAATTGTTTCTTATGCCTTCTTAGCACCAGTATTAATCTTCTTTACCGTCTTTGTCCTAGCTCCAATGATCATGGGATTCATCACTAGTTTCTTTAACTACTCGATGACTAGCTTTTGAGTTTGTGGGACTTGACAACTACATCCGCATGTTTAAAGACCCTGTCTTTACAAAAATCTTTGATTAATACCGTAATCTTAGTTATCGGATCTGTACCAGTCGTTGTACTCTTCTCACTATTTGTGGCATCACAAACTTACCAACAAATGCAGTTGCTAGATCCTTCTATCGTTTCGTATTCTTCCTTCCTGTTGTAACAGGTAGTGTTGCCGTAACGGTTGTATGGAAATGGATTTATGATCCTCTATCAGGTATTTTGAATTTCGTGCTTAAGTCAAGCCATATCATTAGCCAAAACATTTCTTGGTTAGGAGATAAAAACTGGGCTTTGATGGCGATTATGATTATTCTTTTGACAACCTCAGTTGGTCAGCCAATCATCCTTTACATCGCTGCAATGGGTAATATTGATAACTCACTTGTAGAAGCGGCGCGTGTCGACGGAGCTACTGAGTTACAAGTTTTCTGGAAGATTAAATGGCCAAGCCTCCTTCCAACAACTCTTTATATCGCAATCATTACAACAATCAACTCATTCCAGTGTTTCGCTTTGATTCAGCTTTTGACTTCCGGTGGTCCAAACTACTCAACAAGTACACTTATGTACTACCTATATGAGAAAGCCTTCCAATTGACTGAGTATGGTTATGCCAATACTATTGGTGTATTCTTGGCAGTTATGATCGCTATCGTCAGCTTTGTTCAATTTAAAGTACTTGGAAACGACGTAGAATATTAATAGAAAGGAGACAGCTATGCAATCTACACAAAAGAAACCTTTAACAGCCTTCACTGTTATTTCAACTATCTTCTTGCTTTTATTGACTGTACTGTTTATCTTTCCATTCTACTGGATTTTGACAGGTGCATTCAAATCACAACCAGATACCATTATGATTCCACCACAATGGTTCCCTAAAGCTCCAACAATGGAGAACTTCCAACAATTGATGGTTCAAAACCCAGCCTTGCAATGGATGTGGAACTCAGTCTTCATTTCATTGGTAACAATGTTCTTGGTTTGTGCAACCTCTTCACTAGCAGGTTATGTATTGGCTAAGAAACGTTTCTATGGACAACGCATTCTCTTCGCTATCTTTATCGCTGCCATGGCTCTTCCAAAACAAGTTGTCCTTGTACCATTGGTACGTATCGTCAACTTCATGGGAATCCATGACACTCTTTGGGCGGTTATCTTGCCTTTGATCGGATGGCCATTTGGGGTTTTCCTCATGAAACAGTTCAGTGAAAATATTCCAACAGAATTGCTCGAATCTGCTAAAATCGATGGATGTGGTGAGATTCGTACTTTCTGGAGCGTAGCCTTCCCTATTGTGAAACCAGGATTTGCAGCTCTTGCAATCTTCACCTTCATCAATACATGGAATGACTACTTCATGCAATTGGTAATGTTGACTTCACGTCAAAACTTGACTATCTCACTCGGGGTTGCGACTATGCAGGCCGAGATGGCAACTAACTATGGTTTAATTATGGCAGGGGCTGCTCTTGCAGCTGTGCCAATCGTAACAGTCTTCCTTGTCTTCCAAAAATCCTTCACTCAAGGGATTACTATGGGAGCTGTCAAAGGATAATACTCTGCGAAAATTGAATATAGTACAATCTGTTTATCAGTATGCAGAAGTATAATTGATAGACTAAGAGAATACAGGAAATATAAGTGTCTACAAAATGGAGGAGAGTTGGTTGCTTCACGAAGTTTTGTTAGACACTTATAAACTTACTGGCTAGACATCTTATGTCTGAAGGTAACAATCAGGTAAAGGAAATTACTATGATTTTTGATGATTTAAAAAACATTAGCTTTTACAAGGGAATTCACCCAAATCTGGACAAGGCTATTGACTATCTCTATGAGCATCGTAAAGATACTTTTGAATTAGGTAAATACGATATTGATGGAGATAAGGTCTTCTTAGTTGTACAGGAAAATGTTCTCAACAAAGAAGAAAATGATCGCTTTGAGCACCATAAAAACTATGCAGACTTGCATTTGTTAGTTGAAGGACATGAATATTCTAGTTACGGTTCTCGTGTAAAAGACGAGGCTGTAGCCTTTGACGAAACTAGCGATATCGGCTTTGTTCATTGTCATGAACAATACCCACTTTTATTGGGTTATCACAATTTTGCAGTCTTTTTCCCAGGTGAACCTCATCAGCCTAACGGTTATGCAGGTATGGAAGATACAGTTCGCAAATATTTATTTAAAATTTTAATCGATTAGTCAGTTAGGAGGAGCAAACAATGGCACATAAAGGATCTGGATTGATAAAAGCGGCATTCGATACGGATAACTTTCTGATGCGTTTTTGCGAGAAGGTTTTAGATATTGTGACGGTGAACCTACTCTTTGTTGTGTCTTGTTTGCCTATTGTGACAATCGGAGTAGCAAAAATCAGTCTCTATCAGACAATCTTCGAAGTTAAGGGTAGTCGTCGAGTTCCTGTTTTTAAAACGTATATGAGAGCTTTTAAGCAAAATTTGAAATTAGGCCTCCAGTTAGGTTTGTTGGAACTAGGAATTTTTCTGATTAGCGTGGTTGACTTATCACTATTTTGGAGTCAAACTGGTGTTGCCTTTCAACTCATTAAAGCTATTTGTTTGGGAATTCTTATATTTTTAACACTAGTTATGTTGGCTAGCTATCCAATTGCTGCACGCTATGAATTAACTTGGAAAGAAGTGCTCCAAAAGGGCTTACTTTTGGTAAGTTTTAACTTCGTTTGGTTCTTCTTGATGCTTGCGATTATTTTGTTAATCATTATGCTTCTCTATCTATCAGGCTTTACTCTAGTGCTTGGTGGTTCAGCATTTCTACTCTTTGGCTTTGGTCTACTTGCCTTTTGCCAAGCTGGATTAATGGAAAAATTGTTTGCTAAATATCAAGCAGATTGAAAACGATATGAAACTACTTTCAAACAAGAAAAGCTACGGGATATGAATAGAAATTAAAATCTAAGTGGCTTGGATGTATTGAAAGCGCTTTTTACAAGGTGTATACTAAAATAGTAAAAAATCATCTGCCCAGAGCAGATAATAAGAAATCTTAGGAGAAATCTATGTCAGATTTAAAAAAATATGAAGGCGTCATTCCTGCCTTTTACGCATGTTATGATGATGCGGGCGAAGTAAGCCCAGAACGTACTCGTGCTTTGGTGCAATACTTTATTGATAAAGGTGTTCAAGGACTTTATGTCAACGGTTCTTCAGGTGAATGTATCTACCAAAGTGTAGAAGACCGTAAATTGATCTTGGAAGAAGTCATGGCAGTTGCTAAAGGTAAATTGACAATTATTGCTCACGTGGCTTGCAATAATACGAAAGACAGTATCGAACTTGCTCGTCATGCAGAAAGCTTGGGAGTAGATGCTATCGCAACAATCCCTCCAATTTACTTCCGTTTGCCTGAGTACTCAGTAGCAAAATACTGGAACGACATCAGTGCAGCAGCACCAAATACAGACTATGTTATCTATAACATTCCTCAATTGGCAGGAGTTGCTTTGACTCCAAGTCTTTACACAGAAATGTTGAAGAACCCACGTGTGATTGGTGTTAAAAATTCTTCAATGCCAGTTCAAGATATTCAAACTTTTGTTAGTCTTGGTGGCGAAGATCATATCGTCTTTAATGGTCCAGATGAACAATTCCTCGGTGGTCGTCTTATGGGTGCTAAAGCTGGTATTGGTGGTACTTATGGTGCTATGCCAGAACTCTTCTTGAAACTCAACCAATTGATTGCAGATAAAGACCTAGAAACAGCGCGTGAATTGCAATATGCAATCAACGCTATCATTGGTAAATTGACTGCTGCACATGGAAACATGTACGGTGTTATCAAAGAAGTCTTGAAAATCAATGAAGGGCTTAATATCGGATCAGTTCGTTCTCCACTTACACCAGTGACCGAAGAAGATCGTCCAGTTGTAGAAGCAGCTGCTCAATTGATTCGTGAAACTAAGGAGCGTTTCCTCTAATCAATAGGAGGCTTTATGACTAATTACGTTGCAATTGATATTGGTGGAACTAATATCAAATACGGTTTAATTGACCAAGATGGACAACTTGTAGAGTCTAACGAAGTAGCGACTGAGGCTCATAAGGGTGGCCCACACATCTTACAGAAAACAAAAGATATCGTAGCTAGCTATCTAGAAAAAGGACAAGTGTCAGGTGTAGCCATTTCCTCAGCGGGAATGGTTGATCCTGATAAGGGTGAAATTTTCTATGCTGGTCCACAGATTCCAAATTATGCCGGAACCCAATTTAAAAAGGAAATTGAAGCTAGCTTTTAATATTCCTTGTGAAATTGAAAATGATGTCAACTGTGCAGGGCTTGCTGAAGCTGTCTCTGGTTCAGGAAAAGGTGCAAGTATTACTCTTTGCTTGACAATTGGGACTGGTATCGGTGGTTGCTTAATCATTGATGGACAAGTTTTCCATGGCTTTAGTAATTCTGCCTGTGAGGTTGGTTATCTGCACATGCAAGATGGAGCTTTCCAGGATTTAGCGTCTACGACAGCTCTTGTTAAGTATGTAGCAGACGCACATGGAGATGAAATGGAACAGTGGAACGGTCGCAGAATTTTCAAAGAAGCTACCGAAGGCAATAAACTCTGCATGGAGGGGATTGACCGTATGGTAGATTACCTTGGTAAGGGTCTCGCAAATATTTGTTATGTTGCCAATCCAGAAGTTGTCATCCTTGGTGGTGGCATTATGGGGCAAGAAGCAATTTTGAAACCAAAAATCCGTAAGGCTTTGAAAGATTCGCTTGTTCCAAGTTTGGCAGACAAGACTCGACTTGAATTTGCCCACCATCAGAATACTGCTGGTATGCTCGGAGCATATTATCATTTCAGAACCAAACAGTCCTAAATTGGCTTTGCCAATTTAGGTTTTTTTGGCAGGAAAAAAGTTAGGTAAAACTTTAATAAAACTTTGGAAGCCCTTGCATTTCTTGGAATAATATAGTATATTTATTATACTGAGAAATCTCGAAAAAGCGTTTAGAAAATCAAGTCATTTTTTTATTCAGAAAAAAATGTAAGCGATTTCTAAAATGAATTTAAACAGAAGATAAGAGTGGGAGGAAGAAGAGTTTTAAAGTAGGTACTGAGAAATAAGATTGTCGCCAGAGAAACTGGGCTCTTGCAGTAGCTGACTGCTTTTGTTCATTAGGAGAATTTGATGAAACAGTATTTTTTTGAAAGAAGTCGTATATTTAGTATTCGTAAACTAACGGTTGGTGTAGCCTCTGTGGCAGTTGGACTGGCTTTTTTTGCATCTGGAAATGTTGCCGCTAACGAAGTTGTGACAGAGCCAAAACTGGAAGTAGAAGGTCAAGCAAAAGAAGTAATCGATGTTGATAAAGAAAGCGGAAGCAGTTAAGGAAACTAAAGAAGTAGTGAGTCCTGTTAATGAAGAAGTTGCTAAACAAGCAGCTCCTGCTATAGAAAAAGTAACAGAAGAGGCTAAAACTACTGAAGAGGCTGGAGATTTACTTCCAGAAGAAATTCCTGACCGTGCTTATCCTGATACGCCAGTGAAAAAAATTGATACTTCAACTATTGTATCAGAAAAGGATAGCCCGAAAGTAGAAACTAAGAGTATTCTAAAAGCTGAAGAAGCAAGTGCAACTGGAGGAGAGAAAGAAAATAGAGCCATTATCAATGGTGGTCAGGATCTCAAACATATTGACTATGAAGGACAACCAGCTACATCTGCGACTATGGTTTATAGCATTTTTAGCTCTCCACTTGCAAATGGTGGAAAGCAGGATTATCTCAATTCTGGCTCTGGTATCTTTGTTGCACCAAATATTATCTTGACAGTAGCACACAACTTCTTAGTCAAGGATGCGGATACCAATGCGGGATCTATCCGTGGTGGTGATACTGCTAAATTCTACTACAATGTTGGTTCAAATAGTCCCAAGGTAAGATCTTTGCCAAACTCAGGAAAGACGGTTATTTTCAAGGAAAAGGATATCCATTTTTGGAATAAAGATAAGTTTGGTGAAGGTTACAAGAATGACCTAGCCTTGGTCGTAGCACCTGTTCCACTTCAGATCGCTAGTCCAAATAAGGCCGCAACCTTCACTCCTCTGGCAGAGCATCGGGAATACAAAGCTGGAGAACCTGTTAGTACCATTGGTTATCCTACAGATTCAAGCTCACCAGAATTGAAGGAGCCGATTATTCCAGGACAGTTGTATAAGGCTGACGGTGTTGTTAAAGGTACTGAAAAATATGATGATAAGGGAACAGTAGGTGTTACCTATCGATTGACTTCTGTATCAGGCCTTTCTGGTGGCGGTATTATCAACGGTGATGGCAAAGTCATCGGAATTCACCAACGTGGTACTGTTGACAATATGAACATTGCTGAAAAAGATCGTTTCGGAGGAGGTTTGGTCTTGTCTCCAGAACAACTAGCTTGGGCTAAAGGCATCATTGAAAAATACGGAGTCAAAGAAGGCTGGTATCAAGGCGATAACGATAATCGCTATTACTTTGATTCAAAAGGACAATTACTCAGAAATACCACAGCTGTCATTGGTGGGAACAAGTATGCCTTTGACAATAGCGGTCTTGCTACCCTAGTTGAAGGCGTTGACTACGGCCGTGTAGTTATCGAACATGTGGACCAAAATGATAACCCAGTCAAAGAAAACGATACTTTTGTAGACAGGGCAGAAGTTGGAGCACAATTCAATTATAACTACAAATCGGAAATTGAAAAAACAGATTTCTACAAGAAGAATAAAGAAAAATATGAGATTGTTTCAATTGGTGATTCTCCAGTCAATAAACAATTGAAAGACGCTTGGGATGAGGATCATAGTGTTGTGAGCAAGGCTCCCGCAGGAACTCGTGTCATTAAAGTAGTCTATAAAGTTAACAAAGGTTCCTTTGAGGTTCACTATCGCTTGAAAGACTCTAATAAAGAGTTAATAACTGCAGATGTGGACAATAACGAAGGCAAGGAGTACGATGTTTCCTTTGTTCATAGATTCCAAGCTAAAGAAATTGCAGGTTATCGTGCAGTCAATGCAAGTCAAGAAGCAACTATACAGCATAAAGGGGTGAATGACGTTATTTTTGAATACGAAAAGATTGAAGATCCAAAACCAGCAACTCCTGTAACTCCAGTGGTTGATCCAAAAGATGAAGAAACAGAAATTGCTGCTTACGGTCCACTTCCAAGCAAGGCTCAATTGGACTACCATAAAGAAGAATTGGCTGCCTTCATCCACTATGGTATGAATACCTATACTAACTCTGAGTGGGGGAACGGTAGAGAAAATCCTCAAAACTTTAACCCGACTAACCTTGATACAGACCAGTGGATTAAGACATTGAAGGACGCTGGATTCAAACGAACAATTATGGTTGTTAAACACCATGATGGATTTGTAATCTATCCTTCTCAATATACAAAACATACCGTAGCTGCTAGTCCATGGAAAAATGGTAAGGGTGACCTTCTTGAAGAAATCTCAAAATCAGCAACTAAGTATGACATGAATATGGGTGTGTACCTATCACCATGGGATGCAAATAATCCAAACTATCACGTGAATACTGAAAAAGAGTACAACGAATACTACCTTAACCAACTCAAGGAAATCCTTGGCAATCCTAAATACGGGAATAATGGTAAATTCATCGAAGTATGGATGGACGGTGCGCGTGGTAGTGGAGCTCAAAAAGTAACCTATACCTTTGACAAGTGGTTCGAGTACATCAAGAAAGCTGAAGGGGATATCGCTATCTTCTCTGCTCAACCGACAAGCGTACGTTGGATTGGTAATGAACGTGGGATCGCTGGAGATCCAGTTTGGCATAAAGTCAAGAAAGCTAAAATCACCGACGATGTGAAGAATGATTATCTCAATCATGGAGATCCAGAAGGAGATATGTACTCAGTTGGTGAAGCAGACGTTTCTATCCGTTCAGGTTGGTTCTACCATGACAATCAACAACCAAAATCAATCAAAGATTTGATGGATATTTACTTCAAGTCTGTTGGTCGTGGAACGCCACTTCTACTCAATATTCCACCAAATAAAGAAGGTAGATTCGCAGATGCAGATGTCGCCCGCTTAAAAGAATTCCGAGCAACCTTGGATCAAATGTATGCGACTGACTTCGCTAAGGGTGCAACAGTTACTGCAAGCTCTACTCGTAAGAATCACTTGTATCAAGCAAGCCACCCTAACAGATGGTAAGGATGATACCAGCTGGGCACTAGCAAATGATGCTAAGACAGGTGAATTCACTGTTGATCTCGGTCAAAAGAGACGCTTTGACGTAGTCGAACTCAAAGAAGATATTGCTAAAGGTCAACGAATCTCTGGGTTCAAGGTTGAAGTTGAACTCAACGGTCGTTGGGTACCATACGGTGAAGGATCAACTGTTGGTTATCGTCGCCTTATCCAAGGTCAACCAGTAGAAGCACAAAAAATTCGCGTGACCATTACTGGTGCACAAGCGACACCTATTTTGACAAACTTCTCTGTTTATAAGACACCAAGCAGTATTGAGAAAACAGACGGCTACCCTCTAGGATTGGATTACCATTCAAATACAACAGCTGATAAAGAAAATACAACTTGGTATGACGAATCTGAAGGTATTCGCGGAACATCTATGTGGACAAACCAAAAAGATGCAAGTGTAACCTACCGTTTCAACGGAACTAAGGCTTATGTCGTATCTACAGTGGATCCAAACCACGGTGAAATGTCAGTTTACGTAGATGGTCAGAAGGTTGCAGACGTGCAAACCAATAATGCAGCTCGTAAACGTAGCCAGATGGTTTATGAAACAGGTGATTTGGCTCCAGGTGAACATACCATCAAACTTGTTAACAAGACTGGTAAACCTATTGCGACTGAAGGTATCTACACTCTTAACAATGCCGGCAAAGGTATGTTTGAGATGAAAGAAACAACTTATGAAGTTCAAAAAGGTCAACCGGTTACTGTAACCATTAAGCGTGTTGGTGGTAGCAAAGGAACAGCAACAGTCCATGTTGTAACAGAACCAGGAACAGGGGTTCATGGTAAAGTGTACAAGGACACAACAGCTGACTTGACTTTCCAAGATGGTGAAACTGAGAAAACAATCACGATTCCAACGATTGACTTTACAGAGCAAGCTGATTCAATCTTTGACTTCAAAGTGAAAATGACTAGCGTTTCTGATAATGCCCTCCTTGGTTTTGCTTCAGAAGCTACGATTCAAGTGATGAAGGCAGAACTACTCCAAAAAGACCAGACAAGCTATGACGATCAAGCAACTCAGCTTGACTATAGCCCAGGTTGGCACCGTGAAACCAATTCATCAGGTAAATACCAAAACACTGAGTCTTGGGCATCATTCGGTCGATTGAATGACGAGCAAAAGAAAAATGCTAGTGTAACAGCCTACTTCTACGGAACAGGTCTTGAAATCAAAGGTTTTGTTGATCCTGGACATGGTATCTACAAGGTTACTCTAGATGGTAAAGAACTTGAGTATCAAGATGGTCAAGGAAATGCCACTGATGTAAATGGCAAGAAGTACTTCAGTGGTACAGCAGCTACACGTCAAGGCAATCAGACTCTCGTTCGTTTGACTGGACTCGAAGAAGGTTGGCATGCTGTGACCTTGCAATTGGATCCAAAACGTAATGATACTACGAGAAATATTGGTATCCAAGTTGACCAGTTCATCACTCATGGTGAAGATAGTGCTCTTTATACCAAAGCAGAGTTAATTCAAGCCATGAAGAGCTGGAAGGATGAATTGGCTAAATTTGACCAAACAAGTTTGAAGAACACTCCAGAGGCGCGTCAAGCCTTCAAGTCAAACTTGGATAAATTATCTGAGCAACTTTCAGCAAGTGAAGCCAATGCACAAGAAGTTCTGAAGACAGCAGCAGCTTTACAAACAATCCTTGATAAGGAAGAAAATTATGGCACAGATGATACGCCAACACCAGATCAGCCAGAAGAACCAAACTATGACAAGGCTATGGCAAGTCTGACCGAAGCGATTGAAAGAAAAACAGCTGAACTCGGTGATGACAAGGAAGCTAAGAAGAAGCTAGTCGCACTAACAGAGCAAGCCTTGGCAGCCATCCAAGAAGCTAAGACTCAGGATGCAGTAGATAAGGCCTTGCAAGCAGCTTTGGACATCAGCTGAACTCGGTGATGACAAGGAAGCTAAGAAGAAGCTAGTCGCACTAACAGAGCAAGCCTTGGCAGCCATCCAAGAAGCTAAGACTCAGGATGCGGTAGATAAGGCCTTGCAAGCAGCTTTGGCATCTATCAACAGTCTTCAGGCGACTCCGAAAGAGGAGCCGGCTCCAGAAGAACCAAAACAGCCAGAAGAACCAAACTATGACAAGGCTATGGCAAGTCTGACCGAAGCGATTGAAAGAAAAACAGCTGAGCTCGGTGATGACAAGGAAGCTAAGAAGAAGCTAGTTGCACTAACAGAGCAAGCCTTGGCAGCCATCCAAGAAGCTAAGACTCAGGATGCGGTAGATAAGGCCTTGCAAGCAGCTTTGGCATCTATCAACAGTCTTCAGGCGACTCCGAAAGAGGAGCCGGCTCCAGAAGAACCAAAACAGCCAGAAGAACCAAACTATGACAAGGCTATGGCAAGTCTGACCGAAGCGATTGAAAGAAAAACAGCTGAACTCGGTGATGACAAGGAAGCTAAGAAGAAGCTAGTCGCACTAACAGAGCAAGCCTTGGCAGCCATCCAAGAAGCTAAGACTCAGGATGCGGTAGATAAGGCCTTGCAAGCAGCTTTGGCATCTATCAATGAGCTTCAAGCGACTCCGAAAGAGGAACCAGCTCCAGAAGAGCCAAAACAGCCGGAGGAGCCAAGTAAGCCAGAAGAGTCTAAAGTTGACTACCATAAGGCAATTGCAGATTTGACTGAAGCTATCGAGAAAAAAGCAACAGAACTTGCCGATGATGTAGCTGCTCAGGAAAAACTCGTTGAACTAGGAGAACAAGCTCTTGCAACTATCCAAGAAGCGAAGACCCAAGATGCTGTTGAAAAGGCCTTGCAAGACGCTTTGGTATCCATCAATAAGCTTCAAGCAACTCCAAAAGAGGAGCCAGCTCCAGAAGAACCAACACAACCAGAGGAGCCGGCAAAACCAGAAGAACCAAGCAAGTCAGAAGAACCAACACAGCCAGAGGTACCAAGCAAACCAGTAGAGCCTAAGCTTGACTACGATAAAGCTATGGCAAGCTTGTCCGAAGCCATTAAAAGTAAAACAGCTGAGTTGGGTGATGACAAGGAAGCTAAGAAGAAACTAGTTGAACTAGCAGAACAAGCCTTAGCTGCTATTGAAGAAGCCAAAACTCAGGATGCAGTAGATAAGGCCTTGCAAGCAGCTTTGACATCTATCAACAATCTTCAGGCGACACCAAAAGAGGAACCAGCTCCAGAAGAGCCAAGTAAACCAGAAGAGCCTGCAAGACCAGAGGAGCCAAGCAAACCAGAAGAGTCTAAGATTGACTACGATAAAGCTATGGCAAGCTTGTCCGAAGCCATTAAAAGTAAAACAGCTGAGTTGGGTGATGACAAGGAAGCTAAGAAGAAATTAGTTGAACTAGCAGAACAAGCCTTAGCTGCTATTGAAGAAGCCAAAACTCAGGATGCAGTAGATAAGGCCTTGAAAGACGCTCTGACATCTATCAACAATCTTCAGGCGACACCAAAAGAGGAACCAGCTCCAGAAGAGCCAAGTAAACCAGAAGAGCCCGCAAGACCAGAGGACCCAAGTAAGCCAGAAGAGGAAGTGAAACATTCAAATCTTCCAGCTGAAGGTGTTAAAGAATTGAGTGTAACTCAACCAAGCCTTGAAGTAACGACAGAGCCGATTGCCTTCAACACTATTCGTCGTGAAAATTCTCTTCTACCTAAAGGTAAGGAACAAGTCATTTCTGAAGGAAAAGACGGACAAGTAACGACCTATGTAGAAGTTGACGGCAGCGTTCGTAAAGTTGTTAAGGTTGAACGTGAGGAAGCTCAAGACCGCATCGTTGAAGTCGGTACTCAAGAAGGAACTGCTATGCCGACAGAAGGCGTTATGAATTTGGACTTTAATCTACCAAATCTAAAAGTAGAGAAAGAACCAATCGCCTTCAAGACTGTTCGCCGTGAGAATGCTAATTTAGCTAAAGGTAAGGAACAAGTTGTTTCTGAAGGAAAAAGACGGACAAGTAACGACTTATGTAGAAGTCGATGGTGACAACCGTAAGGTTGTTAAGGTTGAACGTGAGGAAGCCCAAGATCGCATCGTCGAAGTTGGAACCAAGGAAGAAAGTCCATCAACTGATAGCACATTGAAGGTCTTGAAAGATTCTTCAACAAACTTGAAACTGATTGCTCGAGAAGGGGACCTCAATGGTGGTTCTGTTCTAGAGGTCGATAAGGTTGCTGACCAGGTCTTGGAAGGTCGCCGTTTCGATGCTTATCAAATTCAATTGAAGAATGAGAAAGGCGAACCTGTTAAATTGAAAGGTGCAGCCCTTATTCAAGTTGCTGTGGCGTCTGATGTAGCCAATGTCTATGCTATGAATGCAAATCAAGAATTGCAGGAAGTGAAGTTTGAACAGAAGGGTTCAGCACTTGAATTTGTAGCTCCACACCTAGGTGTCTATGCGGTAGTCTACAAGGATGCAGCTCAACCAAGTGCACCAGCAAATGTAGAAACTCCTGCTCCACAACCTATGGGAGAAGATAAGCATTTAGCAGAGGCTAAGGGAACTGTAGCAGATTCTGCTAGCAAACAGTTGCCAGCAACAGGAGAAGAAGTGAGTTCAGCTCTCTTGCCTGCCCTCACTCTTGTTTCAGGAATGATGCTATTCTTCTTCAAAAAGATATGAAGGACTAGAAGAGAGAACGTCAAAGGAAAGTATCTTGAACCACTAAAAAAGGGAGTCCCATAGTGGACTCCTTTTTGTGGGGAAAAATATTTTAAATAGAAAACCCTGAATTGTTTTCAATTTCAGGGCTTTCTATTTCTTGTGTTTCTGCGATAACCATTCAATCTATTATTCTCCCAGTAGCTATTAAAGATTTTTTTCTTTACTCACGATCAATCTCTAGGAAATAAGCATAGAGTAAATCAATGATAATCAGCATTGGAAGCTGAGCAGAAATTCGTTGGATATAAGATGCTTGGTTTTGACTTGCGACCAAATACTGGTTTCTGTAAATGCTTGAGTATCCTTATTCGGTGCACTAGTAAATAGAACTGTCTTAGCTCCCATATCCTGGGCATCTAATAGACTATCGATGATGGATGGTGTTGTTCCTGAGAGGAAAAAAACCAAAGACCAGACATTTTTTTCATCAATGATACTAGTCGTCCAGGCAAAAACCGTCTGGATCTGTTAAGGCTTCACAGACGACACCCAATCTCATAAAACGTAGCTTCATCTCACGTGCGACTAGACCAGAACTCCCAGTTCCGAAAAAAATACACGCGTTCTGATTGGTCAATCATCTGAGCTACACGTTCCAACTGCTCATCGTCAATCAATCCTTGAGAAATTTCTCGCAGGTTTGCATAACTTCTGAGAACTCTCTGAGTCAAAGGATTCATATCCTGTTGAGGAGCAGAAAGAGTGTCTTTTTGTTGTTGATATTTGAAGATGAATTCTCGATAGCCCTTAAAACCACACTTCTTGGCAAAACGAGTGAGCGCCGCCTGGGAAATATGAAGTTTTTGCGTGACTTGTTGAGAGGATAAAGTCATCATTTATGGTATCTGCCTGCAGAAAATAGCGAGCAATTTCTTGCTCTAAATCGGTCATTTCTTCAAAGTGAAGCTCAATGATTGTAGAAATATCTTGCTTATTCATGGGACTCCTTTGACAGCTATTTGCCTGAATTTATTTGATAAATCTAACAAATAAAATAGCGCACACTTCCATTATATCATAGAAAATAATTTTTTTGGGACCAAAAAGGAAAAGTCTTTTTCTTTTTACCATAATTTTCTGACCTAAATTATGGTACAAATGAAGAGTGTGATTTTGATTAGAAATGAGATTGATGTGTATGAGAAAATTCAATAGCCACTCGATACCGATACGGCTTAATTTGTTATTTGCAATCGTCATCTTTGCTTTTTTTAACAATTATTGGCCGTTTGCTTTATATGCAAGTTCTTCATAAGGATTTTTTTATGAAAAATAAACTAGCTTCTGCTAGCCAAACTCGAGTAACCATGGGTTCCGCTCGTGGAGAAATCTATGATGCAGACAGGAAAACCCTTTAGTCCAAAAACACCGTTAAACAAGTTGTTTCATTCACACGAAGTAACAAGATGACTGCGGCTGATTTGAAGGATATTTCTAAAAAATTGTTGACTTATGTCACAGTCACTTCTCCAGAGTTGACGGACCGACAAATGGCAGACTACTACTTGGCGGATGCCGAAGCTTATAAGAAAACAGTTGAAGCTCTTCCAAAAGATAAACGGTATGATTCAGATGGCAATCAACTTTCTGAATCTGAACTCTATAACAACGCTGCTAATAGTATTGCAGCTAATCAGATGGACTATTCCGAGGATGAAAAGAAGGCCATCTATCTCTTTAGCCAGCTCAATTCAGTTGGAAATTTTGCTACAGGAAATATTCAAACAGATCCTTTGAGTGATACACAGGTAGCTGTAATTGCTTCTGCTTCAAAGGAATTGCCAGGTATTTCTATCTCTACCTCATGGGATCGAAAGGTCTTAGAAACTTCTCTTTCATCTATTGTCGGAACTGTTTCTAGTGAAAAATCAGGTCTTCCAGCAGAAGAAGTAGACGCTTATTTGAAAAAAGGCTATTCGCTCAATGACCGCGTCGGGACTTCCTATCTTGAAAAACAATACGAAGAAGTCTTGCAAGGGAAACGGACCGTCAAGGAAATCCATTTGGACAAGCATGGAGACATGGAGAGCGTAGAGAATATAGAAGAAGGTAGCAAGGGAAAAAACATCAAATTAACCATTGATTTGGCCTTCCAAGATAGCGTAGACAGCCTCTTGAAAGAGTTATTTTAATTCTGAACTTGCAAATGGTGGTGCTAAATACTCAGAAGGTGTTTATGCAGTAGCCCTTAATCCTAAGACAGGTGCTGTATTAGCCATGTCAGGAATGAAGCACAATGTAGAAACAGGAGACTTGACACCAGACTCACTAGGAACAGTGACCAATGTTTTTGTACCAGGGTCTGTCGTTAAGGCGGCAACCATCAGTTCTGGTTGGGAAAAATGGGAGTCTTGTCAGGCAACCAAACCTTGACAGACCAACCAATCGTCTTCCAAGGTTCTGCCCCTATCAATTCCTGGTATACCCCTTATTACGGTTCCTTTCCGGTTACAGCCGTTGAGGCTCTAGAATATTCATCTAATGCCTACATGGTTCAAACTGCGCTAGGAATGATGGGTCAGACCTATCAACCAAATATGACAGTAGGAACCAACAATCTTGAATCTGCCATGGGAAAACTTCGTTCAACCTTTGGTGAGTATGGTTTAGGAGTTTCTACTGAGATTGACTTGCCAGATGAATCGACAGGATTTATCCCCCAAAAATTTGACTTGGCTAATTATTTAACTAATGCCTTCGGACAGTTCGACAACTACACACCGATGCAGTTAGCTCAGTACGTTGCAACCATTGCCAATAATGGTGTCCGCTTAGCTCCTCATATCGTGGAAGGAGTCTACGACAACAATGATAAGGGTGGCCTTGGGGAATTAATCCAAGCAATAGATACCAAGGAAATCAACAAGGTCAATATTTCTGAATCAGATATGGCAATCTTGCACCAAGGATTTTACCAAGTATCGCATGGAACTAGTCCCCTAACGACAGGACGGGCGTTTTCAGATGGCGCCACTGTTTCTATCAGTGGTAAGACCGGTACAGCTGAAAGCTATGTAGCTGGTGGTCAAGAAGCTAATAATACCAATGCCGTGGCCTATGCTCCAACAGAAAATCCTCAAATTGCAGTTGCAGTAGTCTTTCCTCATAATACCAATTTAACCAAAAATGTTGGGCCAGCAATTGCTCGCGACATTATCAATCTATACAACCAACACCATCCAATGAATTAGAAAGGAAGCCATGCTTTATCCAACACCTATTGCTAAGTTGATTGACAGTTATTCCAAACTTCCTGGTATTGGGATTAAGACAGCAACCCGTCTAGCCTTTTATACTATTGGAATGCCGGATGATGACGTCAACGAATTTGCAAAAAATCTCCTTTGCAGCTAAAAGCGAGAATTGACCTATTGCTCTATTTGTGGACGTTTGACAGATGAGGATCCTTGTTCTATCTGTACCGATCCTAGCCGTGATCAGTCTACGATTCTGGTCCTGGAGGATAGCCGAGATGTTGCTGCTATGGAAAATATCCAGGAATACCACGGACTTTACCATGTTTTACATGGCCTCATTTCCCCTATGAATGGAATTAGCCCAGATGACATCAACCTCAAAAGTCTCATGACTCGCCTCATGGATAGCGAAGTTTCAGAGGTCATCGTGGCCACCAATGCAACAGCAGATGGTGAGGCGACCTCCATGTATATCTCTCGACTTCTTAAACCTGCAGGGATTAAGGTTACTCGTCTAGCACGAGGTCTAGCAGTCGGAGCTGATATCGAATATGCAGATGAAGTAACGCTCCTAAGAGCTATTGAAAATCGTACAGAACTTTAGTCTGTAAGATTAATAGAACAGGCAATTAGTTAGTAGATAAGATTTTAAGAAATCATAGAGACTGGATTTATTTTTAATCCAGTCTCTTTTGTGCTATTCAAGTTTAAAAAAAAAGACAAATGTGATATACTAAAAGAGCAAGTATTCTAGTAGAAATAGGACAATCATATGAAACAAACAATTATTTCTATTATATGGTGGACGCAGTGCAGAGCGTGAAGTGTCTGTGTTGTCAGCTGAGAGTGTCATGCGTGCGGTTAACTATGACCGTTTTGCAGTCAAAACCTTCTTTATCAGCCAGTCCGGTGATTTCATCAAAACCCAAGAATTTACCCAAACTCCTGGACGAGATGAACGTCTCATGACCAATGAAACGATTGATTGGGACAAGAAAATTGCTCCAAGTGCTATCTACGAAGAAGGAGCGGTTGTTTTTCCAGTTCTTCATGGACCTATGGGAGAAGACGGTTCCGTTCAAGGTTTCTTAGAAGTCTTGAAAATGCCTTATGTCGGTTGCAACATCCTATCTTCAAGCCTTGCTATGGACAAAATCACGACTAAACGTGTCTTGGAATCTGCTGGGATTGCCCAAGTCCCTTACGTAGCCATTGTTGAAGGAGATGACTTGACTTCTAAGATTGCAGAAGTTGAGGATAAATTAACCTACCCAGTCTTTACCAAACCATCCAATATGGGTTCTAGTGTCGGTATTTCTAAGTCTGAAAATAAAGAGGAACTCCATCAAGCTCTCGAGCTTGCCTTCAAGTACGATAGCCGTGTCTTGGTAGAACAAGGAGTTAATGCACGTGAAATCGAAGTTGGTCTCTTAGGAAACTACGATGTCAAGAGCACGCTTCCTGGTGAAGTTGTCAAAGATGTAGCCTTCTATGACTACGAAGCAAAATACATCGATAACAAGATTACTATGGATATCCCAGCTAAGATTAGTGATGATGTAGTAGCAGTCATGCGTAAAAATGCAGAAGCTGCCTTCCGTGCTATTGGTGGACTTGGTCTATCACGTTGTGACTTCTTCTACACAGATAAGGGAGAAGTTTCCTAAACGAGCTCAACACCATGCCAGGATTCACCCAATGGTCTATGTATCCCTTGCTCTGGGACAATATGGGGATTAGCTATCCAGAACTAATTGAGAGGTTGGTTGACCTTGCTAAAGAAAGTTTTGACAAGCGTGAAGCGCACCTATTGTAAAGACAGACATAAGGGCGGGGAAGGACTCCTTGCCCCTTTTTAAAGGAGTAAACATGAAACTTACGATTCACGAAGTTGCGCGTGCCGTCGGTGCAAAAAATGATGTGACAAGCTATGCGGATAACCCGTTAGTCAAGGCAGAGTTTGATAGTCGCTTGATTGGAGCTGGGGATCTATTTGTGCCACTCAAGGGGGCGCGTGATGGTCATGACTTTATTGAGACGGCTTTTGAAAACGGTGCTGCTGTAACCCTGTCAGAGAAGGCAGTAGCAGGTCATCCTTACATTTTAGTAGAGGATGTTTTGACAGCCTTTCAAGCTCTTGCAGCTTATTACCTTCAAAAGACAGGAGTAGATGTCTTTGCTGTTACAGGTTCAAATGGGAAGACAACGACCAAGGATATGTTGGCTCATTTGCTTTCTACAAGCTACAAAACCTACAAAACGCAAGGAAATTACAATAACGAGATTGGCCTCCCTTATACGGTTCTCCATATGCCAGATAATACTGAAAAGCTGGTCTTAGAAATGGGGCAGGATCACCTAGGAGATATCCATCTTTTATCTGAACTCGCTCATCCAAAGACAGCTATTGTAACCTTGGTTGGAGAAGCTCATTTAGCCTTCTTCAAGGACCGTTCTGAGATTGCCAAAGGAAAATTGCAAATCGCTGATGGTATGGAGAAGGGGGCCTTACTGTTAGCACCGGTTGATCCCATTGTTGAGGATTATCTACCTGCTGACCAAAAAGTGGTTCGTTTTGGCCCAGGTGCAGAACTCGAAATTACAGAATTGATTGAGCGTAAGGATAGCTTAACCTTCAAGGCTAATTTCTTGGAGCAAGCCCTTGATTTGCCAGTAACTGGTAAATACAATGCGACCAATGCCATGATTGCATCTTATGTAGCTCTTCAAGAAGGAGTGACTGAGGAGCAAATTGGTCAAGCCTTCCAAAATCTTGAATTGACCCGCAATCGTACCGAGTGGGAAAAAGCTGCCAATGGAGCAGATATCTTGTCAGATGTCTACAATGCTAACCCAACAGCTATGAAGTTGATTTTAGAAACTTTCTCTGCCATTCCAGCCAATGAAGGTGGCAAGAAACTCGCAGTTCTGGCAGATATGAAAGAACTTGGAGACCAGTCTGTTCAACTCCATAATCAGATGATTTTGAGCATTTCACCAGATGTCCTTGATACTGTTATTTTCTACGGTGAAGACATTGCTGACTTGGCTCAGTTAGCTAGTCAAATGTTCCCAATTGGTCATGTTTACTACTTCAAGAAAACAGCTGAGGAAGACCAGTTTGAAGCTATGGTTAAGCAGGTCAAGGAAAGTCTTGGTGCACATGACCAGATTTTGCTTAAAGGTTCGAACTCTATGAATCTAGCCAAGCTAGTAGAAAGCCTAGAAAATGAGCACAACTGATTTCGCCAAAGCTATTCAGAGAATGTTAGCTATCACTGATACTGGGATGACCTATACCAAAGGATCCTTTATGACCGTGAACGTTATGAGGATTTACGTCAGATTTTATCAAGTGTCTTGCAGGATCAAACAGAGCTCGATCAAGAGGAATTGACTGCAATTTTAAAACCAACAGGTAGCTATGCAACTCCCTTGATGGATGTGCGGGCATGGATTGTTCAAAAATCAGAAGATTTGCCTGGTTAGAGGACAAGGAGAGGATACTTGGGCATTACCTGGTGGCTTTTGGCGAGGTAGGGATATTCTCCCAAGGAAAAATATCCGAAAAGAAGTTCAGGAAGAAACAGGATTTTTCGGCAGAAGTAGGTTCTTTATTGGCGGTTTTTGATACCAACCGCTTTCAACTTCAGAACAAACAGTATGCCAAGTTCGTTTTTTTGACTGTCAGTTATTGGATGGACAATTTCAAGAAAATCAAGAAATTGCAGAACTTGAATTTTTTTGATATCAAGAATCTCCCACCCCTATCTGAAAAACGAATAACCAAAGAACAAATGGAAATTCTATGGCAGGTCTATCAGGGTGAGCGGGAACAATATGTCGATTAGAAGCTTTGCTTTATATTAAGATCGACAGTTTCTTTTACACAAAATTATAAGAAATAAATGTAAGCTAGGCTCTATAGAGATGAGTAAGAGGCCTGCTTATATGAAAATGAGGAAAGTTACATGAATGTTTGGGATGCTTTATTTAGCACGCAGCCGACGGAGCCACCCCAATTTGATCTTCTTTGGTATGGAAGTCTATTTAGTTTATTGGCATTGACTGTATTTCTTGCCTATCGTTATGGTGATAAAAAAGTTTGCCAGCGATTTTTCCAGATTTTACAGGCGACCCAGTTAATCCTTCTCTACGGTTGGTATTTGGTCAATCAGATGCCTCTAACAGAAAGCCTACCCTTTTATCATTGCCGTTTAGCAATGTTTGTAGTGCTTTTGATTCCTGGTGTCTCTAGAGTCAAACAGTACTTTGCTGTTCTCGGAACCTTTGGGACTTTGGCGGCCTTTGTTTATCCAGTGCCAGATCCCTATCCCTTCCCACATATTGCCATTTTGTCCTTTATTTTCGGACACTTAGCCCTCTTTGGAAATTCCTTGATTTATCTCTTGAAGGACTACGATGCTACTTTATTGGATTTCAAACGAATCCTAGTCATCACATCTTCGCTTAATGCGCTGATCTTTGTGGTTAATCTAATGACGGGTGGAGATTATGGCTTTTTGACAAAACCACCATTGGTTGGAGACCACGGTCCTTTGATCAATTATATAGTCGTTACGCTGTTCTTGACTTTGCGCTATTTACATAGTCTCTAAAGGCGTTTTCAGACCATGCTTGAGGAGAAGGGTGAAAGAAGACTACGAATCTGGCAGAAAATGAAAAAAATATTTTTCCCAACCGCTTGACTTTTTATCTGAGAATTTTTGATACAATAGTAGGCGGTATTGTTTTACCCCATTTGTAAGGCCCCGGAACCTTTCAAATAACTTGCGGACCGGAACATCCGCCCTGTAAACAAAAACGACATTCATATAGGAGAAATCATGAACAAAACTACATTCATGGCTAAACCAGGCCAAGTAGAACGCAAATGGTACGTTGTTGACGCAACTGATGTACCTCTTGGACGCCTTTCAGCAGTTGTTGCTAGCGTACTTCGCGGAAAAAACAAACCAACATTCACACCACACACTGATACAGGTGACTTCGTAATCGTTATCAATGCTGAAAAAGTTAAATTGACTGGTAAAAAAGCAACTGATAAGATCTACTACACTCACTCAAACCACCCAGGTGGATTGAAATCAATCTCTGCTGGTGAACTTCGTTCTAAAAAAATGCAGTACGTTTGATCGAGAAATCAGTTAAAGGTATGCTTCCACACAATACTCTTGGCCGTGCTCAAGGTATGAAATTGAAAGTATTCGTTGGAGCTGAGCACACTCACGCTGCACAACAACCAGAAGTTCTTGATATTTCAGGACTTATCTAAGGAAAGGAACAATAAAGTATGTCACAAGCACAATATGCAGGTACTGGACGTCGTAAAAAAACGCTGTTGCACGCGTTCGCCTTGTTCCAGGAACTGGTAAAATCACTGTTAACAAAAAGATGTTGAAGAGTACATCCCACACGCTGACCTTCGTCTTGTAATCAACCAACCATTCGCAGTTACTTCAACTGCAGGTTCATACGACGTTTTCGTTAACGTTGTAGGTGGTGGTTACGCTGGTCAAGCAGGAGCTATCCGTCACGGTATCGCTCGTGCCCTTCTTCAAGTAGACCCAGACTTCCGCGATTCATTGAAACGCGCAGGACTTCTACACGTGACTCACGTAAAGTTGAGCGTAAGAAACCAGGCTTGAAAAAAAGCTCGTAAAAGCATCACAATTTAGTAAACGTTAAAAACTTATTTTAAACTTATTGAAAGCATTTCGTATCAAAAATACGGGATGCTTTTTCTATTCACCCAAATTTTTGTAACTAGGTGATACTTGAAATTAATACAAATTTGGTTGTTTTTGATAAATCTAAGCAACACTAAATGATGAAGTGAAAGGGATGAATCTTTGATAGTATTCATTTATTGTGAAATATGATATATTTATTAATTAGATGGATGAATACTTCTAGAGTTAAAATATAGTATAATAGGGACATACTTTTTTTGGTTTATTTTTTTGTTTGTAGTCGGATTATGAAAGAATATCAATATTATGCGATAAGATAGAATGTTACAAAAAGAAAGGGGATGCAATCCGATGAAGAAAAGACAGATTAATTGTATTGACAGATGCTGTTCTAGCAATTATTATGACCATCTTGGTTTTTAGAGTTAGAAAAACCAACAACACCAAGTCTTGAAGCTTTTTGGGATTTACGGCAAAATTTCTTTTGCTTGTTTTTCTTTTCCTTTTTCTGGTTGGGATCGTTATGGATGGCACTAAACACATTATGGGAAAAGGTTGAGAAAATTTCCTCAGAAATTATTTGGTGGAATTTGTTTCTACTCTTGGAGCGGCAGGAGTTCTCTTTGGAGAATTTCATGCCATCCAAGATACCAGTCTGAATGATGTGGTGGACCGGATCTATATAAATGTCAAGGATTTACCGTTTCAGTCCTTGGGAGCTTTAGCTAATATCCTGTCTGATATTAAGAAGGGACTGATTCAAGACAGTCATATCTGGTCTTTCTTCCAGTCATTTTTCAAACAATATCAGTTGATAATCAGCTTAAATCAGATCTATCAGTTTGTCTATCTTTCTCTGATGGAGATCATGTCCTATCTTCACTTTGATTATTGGAAAAACGGCTCGGTCAGAGCTAGTATGAATAAGGAGAACAAATGAAACGTTTAAAAATGTTATGGCATATTATGCAGGTTACGGGTTTTACTCGGTTTGCTCTGAGTTTTGTGACCTTTGTTTTTGGGTCAGGAGGCGTGCTTTTCCTAGTTGAACCTGCTATCACAAATTACGGAGACGGTCTTTGGTATGCTTTTGTGACTTCGACGACTGTCGGCTACGGGGATCTCCTAGCTGTGACCTTGATTGGAAGGATTACCAGTGTCTTCTTGACGATTTATGGGCTCATATTTTTTGGCTGTTTATCAGCTGTTATTTTTAATTATTATACCAATTTAAATAAGGAAAGAGGAGGACAAATGACTGCCAATTATTCAACACAGGGAATACCGTGAAAAATTATATGATGATCTTCATGTTCGATTAAGAGATACATTGATTTTTGATGTGTTCGATTTTTTTATTGCCTCTATAGGTCTAAATATGAATTCAACAGCTGTCATTATTGGAGCCATGCTGATTTTCCCCTCTTATGACACCGATTGTTGGACTGGGATTCGGTTTAGCTATTTTTTTGATACGCGTTTAATCAAGCAATCTCTAGAGGTTTTATTTACTCAAGTATTGGTCAGTTTGCTTGTATCGACTCTGTATTTCTGGATTTCTCCCTTATCTTATGCAAGTAGCGAGTTGATTGCACGAACATCTCCAACCATTTGGGATGTTCTCATTGCTATTGCGGGTGGGATAGCAGGAGTAATTGGTTCAAGGAAAAAAGAAGCAAACAATATCGTGCCTGGAGTAGCTATTGCAACAGCTCTGATGCCACCTATCTGTACTGCAGGCTATGGTTTAGCTAATGGAAATGTACGGTTTTTATCTGGGGCTCTCTATCTTTTCTTGATTAACTGTGTCTTTATCATGCTAGCCAACATTGTTGGAACAAGAATTTTGATGAGAAAAACTCCCTTAAGTTCATTTAAAGAGCTAAACATTAAAATGAAAATTGGCTTGATATCCTTGATTGTATTATTGGTCCTTCCAGCCAGCTATTCAGCAGTCACTCTGACGATGGATCAAGCGCGAAAAGAAGGGATTAAACAGTTTGTAGGAAAAGAGTTCTCTAATCATACGGTCATTAATCAAGTCTACAAGTCAAGTAACAATGAATTGGTCTTGACGGTTGTTGGAGATCCGATTTCAGAAGAAGAATTAGAAACACTCCACCAAAAACAAGCCTCTTACGGTATTCAATCTGTTCAATTGAAAGTGAATCAAGTTCAGAACTCGCCAACATTAGATAGTGAAGCGACCAAGGAATTTTATGAAAACATTGACAAGTATATTGATCAAAAACTCTCTGAAAAAGATTCACAAAACGATCTCGTAAAAGAAAATGAAGCAGACAAGGATTGAGGACAATGAACTGAATCGGTTTTTACGCCGTGTTTTTCTTGTATCTTCCTCTTTCTTACTTATAGCAGGTTGTTTTTGCTTGAATAAGAAATAAATTAGAAGTTCTATCATCTAAGAAAAATGATGAACAAAAAATCATTTAACTAATGGTGTGAACGTTTAGTGTTTATCAGCTCCATTCTCTGTAATTTTGGGGGTAAAATCCACACCATTCGGATAAAATTAGTTGAATTTGATTGGAAAAAAGCTTTTATAAAAGCGGAGAAAAGTCTTGATATTACGCTGTTTTTAGTCCAACTGAAATTCATACTTTCCAAACCAGGCTTGAAAAAGGCCCGTAAAGCGTCACAATTTAGTAAACGTTAAAACTTATTTACATTTATTAAAAGCATTTCGTATCAAAAATACGAGATGCTTTTTTTCTAACTTAATTTTACAAATTGGATTTTGAAGGACACAATGGACCTATTTTCAAGTTGATAACGACTACAAATTTGTTCTGGAGACCATGAAGATTGTAATCGCTCTTTAATTTCCTACTTCAATTCACAGGAGTCTAACTCGATTTTCTTCCCTTCTGCTTCGCCAATTGTTCATTGTGTGTTTGTGCTGCTTGTGCAGAGTAAGTGTCATTACCACACTTAATTCTCTTGAGAAGGTTGATTTGTGAACGCCTAATTTTCTAGCTATTTGGCAGGGTTTGAGACCTAATTCTAGGTAAGTCTCTATCTTAATTCGCTCAATTATGGTAATATGATAGTAGCTTATAGATTTCTCCCTGTGTTCTGTTTAGTGTGGTTGCCCTACAGTTTACACGAGATTGGGCTCTATGAGTTTTTGTTGCACTATATTTTACCATTTATCAAATATAAAAAGTAAGCTCAGAAAAATCTCTGATCTTATTCTCATATCTCTCCAAACAACTTCCGTAAAATTTTCGAGTGTGATACGTTGTCCTGGCCCTACGTAAGTATAGGCGTGCAGGTACATGGCAGGATTGAAGTTGAGTTCGATACAGGTGCAATTTGGTAGCTCCTTACTAGCAGGCTTGGTGTAGTCTGGGATAATCAAAATCGACTCCACAGGCCCAAGCCCCCCATAGCAGTCGCCATATCGGCAGCTAGTTGTTTGTAACTCTCGCCCATCTGGTCAGTCATGTCAATGGAGTCGCCTCAGTTGAGATATTAGAATTACCACGCAGAAAGGTTTAGCTACCTTTAGGCAAGACTGTATCAGGTGTGTAACCCTGCTGTTCCAACATGAGTAATTCAATATCACCCAGATTGATGATTTCAAGAGGTGAGCGATGGTCGCGACCACGCAGAGGGTCTTGGTTTTTCTTTTCGACTAATTCTCGGATGCTTGAGCTTCCGTCGCCTACGACATTGGCCGCGACGCGATGCACGACAGCCCTCGCATTTTCCATCCAAGATAAAGAAACGGTACTCGGTCCCTGCCACAAACTCCTCGACTAGCACATGGCTATCTTCCGAAAAGGCGATGTCTAGGGCTTTTTCATAGCCAGAAAGGCTTGTTGACTCTTGGAAGATGGAAATGCCCAGACCGAAGTTGGTGGATTTGGGTTTGACAACAATAGCAGAGTTGGCTATTTGTCCGTAGTACCGTAAGGCATCGTCCTTGTTAGCAAATTCTGCTCCCGCAGGTACTGGAAAACCAGCCTTGTCCAAAATCTTTTTGGTCACAACCTTATTAGCCATGGCCAGTGGAATTACGTAGTTATCTTTGGATGTCATGTTGCCATTTTTAATGTACTCCACATGGTCACCATGCCAGAGTTTGAGAAATTGGTCTTCCTCATCTAAAATTTCTACGTTCAAGCCCAGCTGAATGGCGTCAAAGAGAATCATTTGGGTGGAGAGTTCCATGTTTTCATAGCCTTTGAGGGCATAAGGTGCTGTCCAAGCATAGTCATGAAAGGCTTGTCCTTGTTGTTGTCAATTTTTCAAGGGACCCTTCTTCAACCTGCTCTGCTATTTTTCCAGAAAAGGGTCAAACGTGGATCAAGAAGAGGGCCTCCCACCTTAGTGATAAGCTGGCTATAATAGTCATCCAGTCCAAAGTGAGCGACGATGTCCTTCATGGCTGTCACGATAGGTTTAGGGTCAGCCTCTTTAGGAAGTGGTGTGTGGGGATGGCTGAGAGCGATTTGGTTGTTGAGAGTAGCAGCTACTGCCAATTCTTCGTCGACTTGCTCCATGTCGTCTAGCCACAAGAGTGCGAGTGCAAAGAGGTGGGTGGTGTCTAGTGTTTCTTGGCTGATTGCCAGTGGCTCAAAGGGGTTGAGGTCAAAGTTGCGGAACTCTAGATGAGAGATGCCCTTAGTCAAAAAGTCCCGGCTAGTCTTAGCACCGCGTAAACGGATGGCAGAGTAAAATTCTTTTCAGAGGACAGTTGCCCAGATCCAACAGCGTTTTTCGATGTCGGTCACGTATTGCTCCAGTGAAGAGAAGGAAAATGTGAACATCAGGGGGCATTGACATAGCCGTAGTTGGAGTTACAGAATCGACCGCACGCAACCAATTTCATCTGTCAAAAACCCTTTTTCTGCTAGCGGGCTTGCTCCGTAAAGGTAGGTCAGAGCCAGCGATAACACAAGAAGTTCTGAGCTAACTTGAGATAGAGGGCATTCTTGAAGGTCAGTAAATCGTCATAGTCACTGACTTCAAAGAGCTGCTGGGTCAGATCTTTGCCGAGTTCAAAATTATAGTGAATTCCAGATATGGACTGGAGCAATTTGCCGTAGCGTTCTGCCAAACCAACTCGGTATTGATACTCGTAGTCACTTTCCAACTGGGCAATCTGAATCTCTTCTTCTACAATCACAGGTGGCATGGATAAAGGCCAAAGATATTCTGACTTATCCATTGAGCGAATAGCCACATCGGTGATGGCCCTGAGGAGCGACGAGCTTCCGTGGTCGACTGTGCTACCGGTGTAATGAGCTCTAGTTGAGGTTCGCTATAATCTGTCTGGATATAGGGATGGAAACTGCGAGAACCCAATTTTTCAGGGTGTGGCGTTTGAGCGACACGGCCTTCAGTATTGATTCGTAGAGATTCGCGCTCCAGACCAAAGGTAGCTTGTAAGATGGGAGTATTTGGGGATAATTTTTGAAATACGTTTGATAGGTTCATGATTGGGCCTCGAAATAACTAGTTTCTCTATTATTTTATCAGTTTGTTAAATAAACTCAACTTTCTGCTACGGAGATGGAGAAGGAAATGCTCGGACGAATTGACTATTTACTTGCATTAAATATAAGCAAAAGCATTAGTAGAAGTATTGAAACTACACCTAATAGTTTTTTCCCCACACTTAATCTCTCATTTCTGTCTTTTTCGTAGACAGTTATAAAGTCGATCAGAATAAACCTTGTAAGTGTATAAGTTAATTCTTACAGACCCTAAACTATTCCCCTATTTAAAAAAATAATGATTCATATTTTTATGAAATTAATTAGTAGATATAGTTCTGAAAAGCCGTTATATTACGCTGTTTTTAGTCCAACTGAAATCCATACTTTCCAAAACCAGGTCTTAAGAAAGCTCATGAAAAGCATCACAAT
>BNJU01002765.1_pt1 | contig 152625 bp, 251 predicted proteins | sample 8539281 | NCBI WGS metagenome assembly BNJU01 (sample SAMD00202456, study PRJDB9452) | human saliva metagenome | isolation source: human saliva | place: Japan
AATATTTTAACTGAGTATACACTTCGTAACCTTTCAGCAAATCTCTAGCCTTTAAATCAACTAATTCTATCATAAATGCTAACTCATAAACTTTAGCTCCTAATTTTTTTCCACTAAAGCTTTAACCATTGCTTCGGCTGTTCCTCCTGTTGCTAACAGATCATCCACTATTAATATTTTTTTGAATTTTTTTCAAAGGCATCCTTGTGAATCTCTATGCTATTTTTTTCCATATTCCAATGAATATTCCACACTTTCCACTTCTGCTGGCAATTTTTCCAGGCTTTTCTTGCCGGAACAAATCCAGCACCGATATTATATGCAATTGCAGCTCCAAAAATAAAAACCTCTCGCATCGGCACCTACTACATAATCAATTCCTTTATTTTTTTATATCTGTCTGTAAAATCCTTTTATGATAATTTCCAATCCTCTTTTTATCCTTTAAAGCTGTTGTAATATCTCTAAAAGTTACTCCCTTTTCTGGAAAATCCTTCACTGAACGCACTAATTTCTTTTAATTCTTCTTTTTTTCTTCAACTGTCATTTTATTTTTTTCCTCTTTTCTGAAAATTTTTAATTATAATATTAGAATCTTTTATTCATTCCATAAACTTCCTAAATAATTTTCTACCTTTTTCACCATTCATTAATTTTAATAAATTTTCTTTAATATTTGGATAAACTGTCATTTTTTTGAGCTCTTCTTTTGTTACAAATTTCAAATCGGTTAAAAACAAACTTCATCTCCTAATTTTTATGATACTGTCATTTTTTTCATTGCGATGTATTCTAAAAAAATAAATTTAAAATGTGACGCTCTTTATTTGGATAAATAGTTTCTGAAAAAAATAAAAACTCATCAACTTCTATATCCATATTTGTTTCTTCCTTGTATTCACGGATTAATGCTTCCTTTGCAGTTTCGCCCCAGTCATTTCCTCCACCAGGAATAAGCCAGTATTTTTTATTATTTTTGTAATGCTGGATTAGTAGAATCTTGTCATTCTCAATAAGAATTCCTGCTACACGTATTCGAGGTCTAATCTCTTCCATTTTCTCTCCTTACTTCTTCTTTGTCTTCTTTTTGCTCAATAATAATCGCTCTTACTCTTTCAACACGTTTATTATCTACATCCGTTACTTTCAATATAAAGTTATTTTCCTTAACTTGATCGAAAACTTCAGCAACTTTTCCCAATTTATCCTGAATATATCCAGAAATTGTATCATATTCTTCAGACACCGGGATTTCTATTTCCAATTTGTCATTTATTTCCTCAATAGGTGTGTCCCCTCTTATATCAAATATTTTTTTCACGAATTTGTTGAATATTTTTCCTCTTCCTGATCAAATTCATCCCTTATTTCCCCAACGATTTCCTCCAGCAAAGTCTTCAATTGTAACTATTCCCTGAGTTCCTCCGTATTCATCAATTACAATTGCCATATGAAGCTGCTTTAACTTAAATTCTTCCAGTAATTCGACTAGCGGCTTTGTAATTGGAACAAAAGTAGGCTTCCTTCATAAAATCCTTTATAGGCGGATTATTTCCTGTTTGCCTGTCATAATGAAGCAAATCCTTCATATGAACTGTTCCTACAATATTGTCAATCGTTTCGTTATAGATAGGAATACGTGTGAATCCTTGATCTAAAATTTCATTCCATACATCTTCAATTCTGCTTTCAGCCTCCAATGCAAAAACATCTATTCTGGGAGTAAGTATTTCCTTGACGGTTGTTTCTGAAAATTCAAAAATACTGCTTATCATTTCTTCTTCGCCCTCTTCAAACACACCACTTTCTGTTCCAGCCTTTAAAAAAGTCAAAATTTCATCTTCTGTTATCTCAAACATCTGATCCTTTACTTTTATTTTAAATATTCCAACAACAAATCTTGAAATATGTATAAACAGCTGAATTAACGGTCTTAAAACAATTCTCACTGTATTTAACGGTATTATTAATGTTCTAGAAACTCCATAAATATTATTTCTAGCTACCAATCTTGGAATTAATTCTGAAAAATAATAAAATAAAAAAATAATTAATACAAAAAAATGAAATCCCCAAATAAAGACCTTTTTGCATAGATTTTTTTATTAAATAAATTCCTGTAAAAACCATTGAAGAATAAGAAATTGTCTTTACAAACAAAAAGTGTTGTAAGCAATTCATTTGGATTTTTTCCAGCCAAAGTTTTTAAAAGTTCACTTTCCTTTAGTTTTTTTCCTTTTTCCTTTGAATCGCTTTTTAAATGAATCTGTTTTAAGTGATGACAATGCAGATTCTGCAGCTGATAAAAAAATGATGTAAAAAAACAATAAAACTAACAACAGAACAATATTCAACAAAATCCTTTTCTCTTCCAAATTTTATCCCTTCTTTTTTATTTATATTTTTTATAAAAATTACTCAATGATCATCAATGTTTGACCTTTTTTTATACTTTCGTTATCCTTAACAAAAATCTTTTTAACTTTCCCTGAAACTGTTGATTTAACTTCATTCATAAGTTTCATTGCTTCAACTATGCAAAGCGTTTGCCCTTCTGTTACAGAATCTCCTTCCTTTACAAATGGACCTGCCGCTGGTGATGGCGAACCATAAAAAGTTCCAACCATTGGAGAAGTAATTTTTGTTCCCGAAATTTCTTCTGGAGCCACTTGCTGTACTGGAGCAGAATCTTCCACTTCTTGAACTTCCACTTCCTGCGTAATATTTGAAGCCACTGCAGGTTGAGCTATTGGACTTCCAAAAAAATAACATTTCTTTCCTTTTTTTCTTAGTTAATGAAACTTCAAAATTATTATCTTCATATTTTACAGATTCAATTTTGTTTTTCATTCATACTTTCAGCTAATTTTTTTCAATAAATTTAATTTTATCCTTCATCAATTTTTCTCACTTTCTTTTTTTATTTTTGATTTGTTTATTTTTCTGTTTGTATGATTTTTAATGTATTTTTTTATTAGCATTGCGATTGTCATTGGACCAACTCCGCCTGGAACTGGGGTAATAAATGAGGCTTTTTTTGAAACTTCATCAAAATCCACATCTCCGCATATTTTCCCGTCTACCCTATTTATTCCAATGTCAATTACAGCAACTCCATCTTTCACATCTGAACCTTTAACTAATTTTGGAGATCCTGCTGCAGCTATTATAATATCAGCCTTTTTGAAGCTTTTTCAGACAAATTTTTTTAGTTCTTGAATTACAAGTTTGAACTGTCGCATGCTTTTGCATTAATAAAAGCGACATTGGCTTTCCTACAATATTACTTTGCCCAATTACAACAATATCTTTTCCCGTCAATTCAATGCCATATTCTTCAAACATTTGAATTACTCCAAAGGGTGTGCAAGGCAAGAATCCTGTTTCATCTCCAATCATCATTTTCCCAATATTTGTTGTATGGAATCCATCTACATCCTTTTCTGCTGAAATTGCATTTATAACCTCCAGTTCATCAATGTGCTTTGGAAGCGGCAGTTGAACCAGAATACCATCTATATTGTCATCATTATTTAATTTTTCAATTTCCAAAAGTAAATTTTCCTCTGAAATATTTTCATCAAGTCTGATTGTTTCAGAATGAAATCCAACTTTTTCACAAGCTCTTATTTTATTTCTCACATAAATTTTAGAAGCTGGATTTTCTCCCACTATAATTACCGCAAGCCCAGCTTTTTCTGCCAGCCTTTTTCCTGCAATTCACCATGTACTTCTTTGATTTCCTCCAAAGTCTTTTTCTGAAAGTGCTTTTTCCATCAATTATAGTCATAGCTCTCCTTTCAATATTCTTTTTTTATTATTTTTTTAAAAAGTCTACAAAACTTGATTAATACAACATTTTTTTCAACTTTTATTTTTTTACATTTTTTTCAATTAATTATTATTTATTCTCCAAAAATTCAATTCCTGCAATTTTGCTGAAATATCCATATCCACAACTTTTACATTTTCACCTAGTTCCAATTTATAAGTTGTCATATTGAGTATCGCAGAAATTCCATTTTTTTACAAGTCCTTCCGCTGCAATTTGTGCCTGTTCCTTTACAACTGCCAAAATTGCCATATCAATTTTCGTATTAGAATCATTTTTCATATTTTTTTATAAATTCTCCTACATTTCTAATATCTTGAACAATTAAATCATTTGCAGCTACTTTTTCCCAATTTTTATTACTATCCTTTGTCAAATATTCCAACAATTTTTAAAGCCTTCACCTAGAACATCTAAATTTGATGAAAGCATTTCTCCCATTTTACCGTGCCCTACAATTATAACATTGTTAATTTTTGTCAATTCCAAGAATTTCTGTAATAATTTCTATCAATTTATCAACATCATAACCTTTTTCCACGCACACCAAACTCACCAAATGTCGATAAATCCTTACGCACTTGAGCAGAAGTGGTATTCATAATTTTAGCAAGTTCAATTGAATTTATTTCATTATCCTGTTTTTCTCGCTTCCTTTAGAATAGATAAATATTCTGTCAATCTTTGTACAACTCTTTCTGAAATTTCCAATTTTTTTAACTTCATATTTCCTCCTATGAAAATTAGAAAAATTATCCACTTAAAAAAATTATAATAAAACATTCAAAAATAGATTAGCTATAAATATAGCCTAACTTTCTACCCGCATTTTAAGATAGACGCTATAATAACTTTTTCTCCAGCTGTCATTTTACGTCCATTAATAATATCGGCTCCCCTTTGAAGCTTTTTCCTTCAAATTTTGCCTCCAAAATCAATAGCCCACCATTTGCAACTTTCACAACAGGCCCTTTTTTTATTAATAATCTCAACAACTGTCCCATTTTTCTATTTCATTTCCATTTTCATCCTCATACTTTTTTTATCAATTTTTTTCACTTTTTGTAAATTTTTATATTTTTCACCTTTTTTTCATTAAAAAGTATATGCCGCTGGAAATGGATTCAATCCACGTATCTGATTATAAATGACTTCCTTTGTATTATTCCAGTCAATTTTAGCCTGCTCCTTCGTAATCGGCTTCACTAAAGTAGCCTTGCTGTCATCCTGCTTTTTCCGCCTGAACTTCCCCATTTTTCAATCAATTTCAAAGCCTTAGTAAGCCCATCTGCTCCCAATTCCTTCAATTTATCGTGCAAAGTTCCAAGAGTGTCATCTTCTGTAATTTCACAATATTCCCTCAAAATCACATCTCCAGAGTCAAGCCCTTCTTCAATATACATTATGCTCACTCCAGTTTCGGCATCTCCATTTAAAATAGCAGAATGAATAGGCGAAGCTCCCCGATATTTTGGCAAAAGTGAAGAATGAACATTTATTATCCCATATTTGGGAATATCAATAATTTCTTTTTGGTAAAATTTTTTTCCCATAAGCCACAACCACAATCAAATCAGGATTTATTTCCTTAATTTTATTAATAACTTCCTCATCCTTCATTTTTTTCTAGGCTGAATAATTTCCACATTATTATCAATTCCAAACTGCTTTTACAGGAGAAAATATTATTTTATTTCCTCTAGCATTTCTTTTTGTCCTCTTTTTGTAAAAAAATAAGCTGTAAATCAGTATTTTTTTAAATACAACTTCCAAACTTGGTATTGCAAATTCAGGTGTTCCCATAAATATTGTTTTTCATTTAATTTCCCCACTTTCCTGACTTTTTTTCCAAACACATTTATTTTTATTTAAATAAAAATAATATTCTAATCCAAGTCCCTGTAAATTCTACCCTTAGCAAAAATCCTTCTTTAAAACATCCAGCTTTTTTTAGCAACAAGCCTTTTTATTCAAAATTGAAAGCCTATCTGTAAACAAAATTCCTTCAATATGGTCAAATTCATGCTGAAATGCCCTAGCCCACATTTCTTCCAATTCTTCAACAACTTCTTCTCCATTTTCATTCAAATATTTTACCTTGATTTTTGCAGGACGATTAACCCTTTTATAAACCCCAGGAATACTCAAGCATCCTTCCTCCATATCTGCAATTTCCTCAGAAAATTCCAGTATTTCAGGATTAACAACTTTTTTTCAAAAATCCCGTCATGCTCAAGCACAAAAAAATCTTTTAGCAATATCCACTTGATTTGCTGCAAGTCCCACTCCATTAGCCTTTCTCATAAGAGCAACCATTTCATCCAAAGTTTCTCTTACATTATCATCAACTTCATCAACTTTTTTTCCGCTTTTTTTCTCGTAAAGTTGGGTGTCCGTATAAAACTATTTTTCATTTTTTTATTTTTTTCTCCTTATTAAACTCATTATTATACATTTTTATTTTTATCATATTATTTGATAAATTTTTAATACAAAACATCAATTAATTTTTTATTTTTCATTTCTCAATTTTCTTAAATCCCAATTTAGTCTCCGACACAAGCACCGCAAAAAGTACTAGCCCAGCCCCAACTGCCACTCTAAGCGACAATCTCTCGCTCAATATAAAAAATGCAAAAAGTGGAGCAAATAACGATTCTGTCGACATTAAAATTGAAGCCCTCGTAGAAGTCGTATATTTTTGGCAAAATGTCTGCAGCACTGTCGGTATCGCCGTTGAAAAAATTGTCAAATAAATTATCGAAACTAGCATCATTCCAGCAGGCTTTTCAACTTTACTCACATCTGAAAAAATAAAAAAGTTTGCTACAAATAATATTCCCGCCACAAACATCTGCATAACGACCAATTTTAAAGGCTCAACTTTTTTACTAAAATATCCATTCGTTGCAATCTGACCCGCAAAAAACACCGCACTTATAATTGTCAAAATATCTCCAAAATTAAGGTTTGCAAGATTCATCTTCCTGTCAAAACTAATTACAGCAACTCCTAGTACACAAATAACTGAAGCCAGAAATGCAAAAATATCAGGACGTTTTTTATGTAATAGCCAGAAAATATAAGGCACAATTATAACATTAATCGAAGTAAAAAAAGCATTTTTACTGGCAGTTGTAAGCATTGCCCCATAAGTTTGAAAGGCATATCCAAAAAACTGAAAAATTCCAACTATCAATCCAGCAAAAATATCATGTTTTGTAAAGTTACCAATTTTTCTAAAGAAAATCCCATAAAGAATAAGCCCTCCCACAAGAAATCTAATCGCCGATAAATAAAATGGATCAATTCCAGTATTTAACCCAATTTTACAAATACAAATCCAAGTCCCCAAAAATATCCCCACAAAAAGCAGCCCAAAATCTGCCAAATACTGTTTCACAAAAATTTCTCCTTACCATATTTCAAATTAATCTTCTAAATTATTGAAAAACTTTTTATAAATATCCATTTTCAAAAATTCGTTTTCTATTTTCCCATCATTTTTTTCCAAATATTCCACCACAAAATCATGCACAAGTTTAATTTCCTTCACATTTTTTACAATATCCGTAAAAAGCATATCAGACACTCCACTTTGCCTTGTTCCTAAAATTTCCCCAGAATTACGTAATTTCAAATCTTCTTCAGCAATTTTGAATCCATCTGTCGTTTCTTCCATAACTTCCAGCCTTTTTTGCCGAAATTTCATTTGTTGTTTCAGATTCCAAAAAGCAGTAGGACTGGTATTTCCCACGTCCAACTCTTCCACGCAGCTGATGAAGCGAGGAAAGTCCAAATCTTTGAGCATCACGGATTACCATAATCGAAGCATTTGGCACATTTACTCCAACTTCGATTACTGTTGTGGAAACTAGAATGTCAAGTTCGTGATTTTTAAACTGTTCCATAACCTTCTGCTTTTCCTTGTAGCTTTTGCCGTCCGTGCATAAGCCCAATTTTTCTATTTGGAAAAATTGAAATATATTCCTCATAAGTTTCCTGTGCCGATTTTTACATTCAAAGTTTCACTTTCTTCAATTAACGGCGACACTATATAAACTTGCCGTCCATCCTTCATTTTTCTTTTCCATAAAATTATACATTTTTTTGCCTGTCAATTTCATTTTGTATCCACTTTTGTCTTAATCGGACTTCTTCCAGCAGGCAGCTCGTCAATGATCGAAACATCCAAATCTCCATAAATTGTAAGTGCAAGCGAACGTGGGATTGAGTGGCACTCATAACAATTAAATTGGCAAGATTTCCCTTATCACGTAAGAGTTTTTCTCTGTGTTACTCCAAACCTGTGCTGCTCATCAATTACAATTAGTCCCAAATTTTTTTGAAAAATTACGTTATCTTTCAATTAAAGAATGTGTTCCAATTACAATATCTACAAGTCCTTCCTTTTATCTCGTTCAGTAGTTTTTCCTTTCTTCTTTCCCTTCACTCCCAGTCAAAAGCTCCACTCGTACATCAAGATTCATAAATTCATCTACAATTCCCAGATAATGCTGCATTGCAAGAATTTCTGTAGGCGCCATAATTACACCTTGATAATTGTTTTCAACCATATAAAGAAGCATTATAAATGAAACAATCGTCTTTCCAGAACCAACATCCCCCTGAATCAGCCTATTTACAATCTTTTCCAGCCTTTAATTCAGAATAAATCTCCTTTATTACACGCTTCTGTGCTTTTGTCAAATCATAATCCAGACTCTTTTATAAATTTGCTCACAAGACTTTTTGTTGTCCTCAAGTTTATAAATATTCTTATTTGCCTTGTCAACACTAAAACGATTTTGCAAAATTCCCATTTCCGAAGCAAAAATTTCCTCAAGCATAAATCTTTTTCCGTGCCTTGCTCTGCTTTTTCCTCGTTTTCTGGAAAATGAATATTCAAAACTGCTTCTTTTTCTTCCAAGCAATTTTTTTCCTTCTGTAAAAAAACTCCTTTGGCAAATTTTTCCTGCAGCAAATATCCATAATCCATAAGTGCATTTTTCCATAACTTTTCTGATTGCCTGCTGTCTAAGTGATTCTGTAGACGGATAAATTGGCAATATCTGCTTTTTGTTCCTGCATATCAAAAACTAGCCTGCTTGATTTTTTTATATTCAGGATTTATAAGCTGAAATTTCATAGTTTTTTTCTCACTTTTTCCATAAACAGTAATCTCATCCCCAATATGAATTCCATTTTTTTCACAAACCTGTTATTAAACCACAAGCTCAATCATTCCACTATCATCACTCAAAACAGCCCGAAACATAGTCCTTCCAGATTTTTATATACTGATTAGCCACATTTACAACTGTTCCCTGCAAAATCACAAATTCATCTGCCAAAATATCACCGATTTTTCTTATGATTATTTCTATTTTTCATAAGCTCTTGGGAAAAATAAAGCAGATCATAAAGTGTAGAAACTCCCAATTTTTTTAAATTTTGGAATATTTGTTTTTTTGTAACACCTTTTTATTTTTTTACATTTTCCAAATTTTTCATAAAAGCAAGTTATATGTTTTCATAGTCATTTTCCGCCTTATTTATATTACTTTTTGAAATTAAATCTGTATGTATAAATCAAATTAATTTTACTATAATAATACCATAATTTGTTTAAATTTTCCATATTTTGAAAGAATATACACTAATTGTATAAATGTCAAACATTTTGTTCAAAAATATGTAAAGTAATAAATTTAATCTTTTACTCATGTTTTTAAAACTCAAAAATTACTATATGTTAAAACTTATATTTGAATATGTCATTATTTTATAATTTCTATTGAGAAAATAATAGACAAATTTAGCTTTTGGTATAAAATAGAAACATATATATGAGATAATACAAAATGAGCTTTAATTTAAAAGAAAGAAAAGTTGAAAAATATTGACTTTTTATGATTTAGATGTTGTCCTATGTATTTCACAAATATCGGAATTATTTCATGAGCTTCATCATGGAGTGATTTGAGTCTTTGACATTTTAATTTTATTAGCATCGCTCGTTTGTCTTACTAGGAATGGCTGTATATGATAAAGTGTTGAATAGGCTTGGACTTTTAACTTTTCATGAAATTATGACCATGTCGTGTAAATGACGTGCAGCGATTTATTTGTCTAAGTCTTTTTTAGCAGATTGAGTCAAAGCCTGATCCTTTTTACAATTTTCAATGTTGCATATGGCTTTGAGTGTAGCATTTTTGTATCACTGTCAAGCAATGAAAAAGGATTTGGTGAGTAGCTGATAATGCGAAATATTCTTTTAACTGTTAGTTCATAGCTTATAGTCAGTCTGTTCGTAAATATATGGACAATACTTACTTATAGTTACAAAGCTTTTCAGAGTTTTTCTTCCTGTAATTTACAAAATTAAATTTGTTAATAATGTTGCTAAGTTTGGACATTTAAAGAACGATTTGAATTATTGACAATTTGTTCTTTTGAGAAATGATTGTCAGGTACAAAATATTTTGATATAAAAGCATCTTTACAATTTATCCATTGTCGCTTTAATTGCAATATTTTCACTATTTGGAACATATACAATCTTGATAAACAAAATGATAAACCATCATCTTGTAACACGTGGATAGTACTGATCTATTACATTTTTCCTGCTAATTAGTTTAGGAATTATAATTTCACTTTGGAAATTTAATTGGGCAAGAGCGATAAAACTTTTTGCACTTTTTACATTTTTGGATAGTACGAGGCTTTACTTAAAGTGTTGTTCATCAAATGGTATTTACCTGAGCACAAGAAAAGCGTCTGAACAAAAGATTTTCAAAAATTTTAGGAGATCTTAACTATTCTCATTTATAGCAATTTTTATTTTTAGAAAAATTTTCATGATTATGGAATTTTCGATATTGTTTTCTAACTTGTGCAATTTTACTGATAATTGCTAGTGAAGTATAGAGGAAAATACAATCTTAGAGCATAATTACAGTAATATAAATTTTTATAACGTAAACAAAACTGCCTCAATATTCTGAAGCAGTTTAATTTTTTTATCTTCATAAATTATGATCTATCTGTCTATTTATTTTCGATAATCACTGTTTTAGGATCAACTTTATTCCCATAAACAGGCTCAAGAGTTGCTTTATACGCTTTTTCAAAGAATCCTTCCTTAGTAAGAGCATCTATTTCAGTATTTAGCCAGTCTAGCAGTTCCTTGTTTCCCTTTTCTTACAGCTGGAGCAATGTAGTCCTGTTCCCCTAACTGTTTAATATCCACAACAAATCCTGGATTTTCTGTTGCCCATGCAAATACTAGAGTATTATCGTGTGCAAGTGCAGCTCCCTCTTTTATCTAATAATGCGTTAAATGTTTCTGTATTTTGGTCATATTTCAACAATTCTATATCTGGATAATTTTTAGTAAAGTAAATTTCTGCTGTTGTTCCTTTGTTAACTATTAATTTTTTACCTTTCAGCTCCTTCACATCTTTTATTGGAGCACCTTCTGGTGAAACAATTCCTAGCGACACTTTCATATAAGGTTTTGCAAAATCAACTTTTTGTTTTCTTTCGTCTGTTACTGTAAAGTTTGCTAGAATAATGTCAACTTTATTTGATAATAAATATTCCACTCTGTTTGCAGCTTCTAATGTGATAAATTCTATTTTATTTTCGTCGCCTAATAAATCTTTAGCAAGTCTTTTTGCCAAATAAATATCATATCCTTGATTTTTCCCATTTTCATCCACAAATCCAAATGGCGGCTTATCTCCGAATACTCCTATTCTTATTTTTTTCCTGCTTTTTTTATTGCCTCAATTGATCCTGGCTCAGCACTTCCCTTTCCACCTTTTTCCACAGCTTATTGCAAATACTCCTAAAACTAAGATTGCAATAATTTTTACAAACCTTTCAAAAATTTTTTTCATAATTACCTCCAAGTTTATTTATATTTTTTTGTTTTTTTATAAACACAATTCATATTAATTAAATCAACAAAAGCTGATTCCATCTTATCTTTCTTTTCAAAATTAAATATATTTAAGAATTTCTTAGCCCTTTCAGTTTTTTTGGATTTCTAAAAAAATTCCAGTGGATAATTTGTTTCAACGATTTCTCCAGAATCCATAAACACTATTCTATCTGCAACCGCTTTAGCAAATTCCATTTCATGAGTAACGATTATCATTGTCATTCCTTCCTTTGCCAGTTCCAGCATTACATCCAGCACTTCCCTTACCATTTCAGGATCAAGTGCCGCTGTAACTTCATCAAACAGCATTATTTCTGGATTCATACATAGTGATCTTATAATTGCTATTCTTTGTTTTTGTCCTCCTGACAGTTCTCTTGGATATGAGTTCTTTTTATCTAGAAGTCCCTACTCTTTCGAGCAGTTTTTCCGCTTGCTCTGTAACTTCCTTTTTATCCCTCTTCTGTACTTTAAGCGGTCCTAACAGAAGATTTTGCATAACTGTCATGTGATCAAATAATTCGTAACTTTGAAATACCATTCCTATTCTCTGGCGTATTAAATGCCATTTTGTCTTGTCTTTATTGATAACATTTCCTTGTAATTTTATTTCTCCAGACTGAATTTCTTCAAGTCCGTTTATACATCTTAAAAGTGTACTTTTCCCACATCCAGAAGGTCCTAATATTACTACAACCTCGCTTTTATTTACTGAAAGTGAAACTCCTTTTAGTGCGAGTACGCCTTTTTTTATATTCTTTTTTTATATCAGAAAAGTTCCAATAAAACTTCCGAATCTGCCATTTTGCTTACCTCCATTTCCTTTATTTTTTTAAACAGCCCATTTTTTTCTCCATTTTTCTTTTGATAATAATGTAATTGGATAACAAATTATGAAAGTATAGAAAAAAATATGAACAGATACACCCAGAATGGCGCCATTGGATTTTTCCTGCTTGAAAATTCTATAATTTGCCGTCCTATTTTTTTAGAAACTTCTGCAACTTCTATAAAAATCGCAAGTGAAGTTGTCTTAATCATTCTTGTTATAAGGTTTACCGCTGCAGGTGCAATTCTTCTTACTGCCTGTGGAAGCAGCACATATCTATAAACCTGACTTGTATCAAGCCCCCAGAGCCTTTTGCACTTTCCCTTGAATTTTTTTGGAAGAGAAATAATTGCTCCCCTCACAATATCCATCATTTCAGCTGTTCCCCAAATCACAAACACTATTATTGTCGTAGTCTCTGAATCAATATGCAAATCAAAGCCTTTCGCAATTCCAAAATAAATTATGAACAGCCACACAAGCAAGGGAATGATTCTCATACTTTCCAGATAAAATTTTAAAGTCCAATAAATAATTTTATTTTTTTGAAGTCATAACTATTCCTAAAATTAATCCAAATAATATTGAAAAACACTATGGAAACAAGGGCAATTTGTCCTGTCACAATAAGCCCGCCCATAAGTCTTTGTAAATTGACTCCTTTAAAAAAATAACATCAATTCCCGACAGTTGCATATCTTATTCTCCTTTCAATTACTGTTAAAACAAAGCGAAACTGGTAAAATAATAATCAAATATGCTGCAACAAGCATAAACAGACTTTCATTCGTTTTTATAATATAGCCCTATCAAATCCCGAGTCAGGTACATCAGTTCCATTAAAGCCAAAAATCCCTATTACTGAAGTTTCCTTTAAAAAGAAATATTATATTTGCCGCTATCGCTGGAAAGGAAACTGTAAATGCCTGTGGCAGTATCACATTAGTTATAAGCTGTGATTCTGTAAGCCCAATGCTTAGTCCAGATTCCCGCTGCCCTTTTTGAAACTGACTCCAGTCCGCTCCGAAATGCCTCACACATATAACTTCCGCCAAGGAAAGATAATCCAATCACAGCACAGACATACGAATTAAATGTAATCCCAATTTTTTTGGAAGCCCAAAATACAGAAAGAACAGCTGTATTACAAGTGGCGTATTTCTCGAAAGTTCAATATAAATTCCCACAATCTGCCTAACCACTGGAACTCTATAATAAAGCACCAATGCACAAGCTTTATCCCAATCAATATTGAAAATATAATTCCAAAAAAATTCCTATAAACACAGTCAATTTCATTGCTTCTAAATATTTAGGAATATTTTTCTACTATAAAATTAAAAGTCCATTTTGTTTTTCCTTTCTAAAAAAATATTATTGTATATTTTACTTTTTTTATCTTTTATATTTGTATATAAAAATATTATACTATAAAAAAAGATTTATTTGTAAAGAATTATTTTTTTGTATATACATATAAAATTTTTTTAACTCCTTCATATTTCAATAAAAAAATCACAGCTAAATTAATAACTGTGATTTTCCCAGTAAAAAAATATTTTTATTTATCCCAATATATATCCTTTTAAATAAAAAGTCCAACAGCAATTCCTAAAATACTTCCCCAAAATACTTCAATTGGAGTATGTCCCAGAAGCTCCTTAAATTTTTTTCATTAATAATTTCTATACCCATCGTTATGTTCAATGGCATCCACCAGCCTATTTATAGCTCTTGCATGCTTTCCTGCCTGCTGTCTTACTCCTGTCGCATCATACAGCACAATCCCGGCAAACACCATTGCAATCGCAAATTCAACTGACCTGAATCCCTTTAGCAAAAAAATACACCTGTTACAAGGGAAACTACTGTCGAAGCATGGGAACTTGGCATTCCGCCAGTCTGGATAAGCCTTGCCCATTGAGGCTTTTGACCCCTTGAATAAAGGGAAAAAACTTTGTAAAACTGTGCCGAAAAAAACATGAAATTACCGCAACATCAAGTAATCTATTTCCAAACAGTATTCCTCCACTCATTTATTTTTTTCCTCTCTATTTTCTTCCTATTTTTTTAGCTTTTACTTTTTTTCTAAACTTGTCAAATTCAGGAGTAATTTTTTTGCATCCTTTTTTATGTTTAGGCTTGAAAAAAATCAATATATTCCCTATTTTATCAACAAATATTGATTTTGTACCTCTAGCGATTTCATCTCCCATTTCCCTGTCAAATTTAACTGATGAATTTTTGCAATATTTTTTACTTTTTATCAATTCTCTTTTTTTCACAACTTCTGCAATGGAATTTATCACATTTTCATCAATTCCATCCTTTCCCAATTCTCACAATCGGATCTAAATTATGTGCCAATTTTTCTTAAAAAAAAGCTCTCTCCTTACTTGAAAAGCTGTATCATTCTAAACCTCCATTATAATTGGTAAAATTATAGGCTCTCTATCTGTTTCCTTATTAAGGAATTCTCCAACTTTTGCCCTTATTTTTTTGCTTTAATTTTTTTCCAATTTCCTTTATTCCTTCATTTTTCCATATTAATAAGTTCTGTTCTAACAAGTTTCTTTTGTTTCAGAAAGCAAAAGCTTTCCGCATCCTTATTATACACGAATCCACGTGTTACAAGCTCTACTTGCCTATTAAATTTTTCCATTTCTATATTGAGAAATCGTAATAATTACAATTCCATCATCTGCCAGATTTTTGTCTATCCTTCAGCACAGCATTTCCAACATCGCCAATTCCAAATCCATCAATAAATGTAGCCCCGCTCGGCACTCTTCCAACAGATCTGAAACTATTTTTAGACAATTCCAATTTTTCTCCATTTTCTGTCAAAATAACATTTTTTTCAGGTATTCCAACTGCCATTGCCAATTCCTTATGTTTTTTAATCATTGCATATTCCCCATGCACAGGCAGAAAAATATTTAGGTTTTACAAGATTTATCATCAATTTTTTTGTTCTTCCTGGCAGCCATGTCCTGATACGTGTATTCAATTCCTTTTTCAAAAACAACATTTGCATCCCGTTTCATAAGTTGATTTATATTTTTTTGGTAGCAGCCTTTTCGTTTCCAGGAATAGGGTGTTGCAGAAATTACAACTGTATCTCCTTCTCTTAATGAAATATGCTTGTGTGTCCCGTTTGCAATTCTGGAAAGTGCCGCAAGCGGTTCTCCCTGTGTTCCAGTACATAATATAAGCACCTTATTCGCTGGATAGGTTTCAACTTTGTCAATATCAATCATTGTATCTCTCGGTATTTTTAAATATCCAAGATTTGAACATATTTCAAAGATTTTTACCATGCTTCTTCCGTCAATTGCAATTTTTCTTCCATGTTTTGTCGCAATATTTACAATTTGCTGCAATCTGTGAACGTGTGAAGCAAAAGCTGCCAAAATTATTCTTCCCTTAGCCTTTGCAAATTCATCCTTCAAACTTTCTCCAACTGTTCTTTCAGATGGTGTAAATCCTGGTATTTGCGCATTTGTACTATCTGAAAGCAAAAGATCCACGCCTTCTTCTCCCAGCTGAGCCAATCTTCCAAAGTCAAATCCTTCCCCATCGACAGGAGTCAAATCAACCTTTAAAAGTCTCCCAGAATGTAAAATAGTTGCTGCAGGAGTCTTAATGCAAATTGCATAACAGTCTGCAATACTGTGAGTTACACTTACAAACTCAACTGTAAAATATTTTGAAACTTTTAAAATAGTTCTTCCGCTAATAACCTTTTCCTTTGGTAATTTTGCATCTTTTTTTTCAAATTTTGCCCTTGCAAGCGCAAGTGTCAATCTTCCACCGTACATTGGTATATTTTCTGTTCCTAACTTTTGGTAAAAATAAGGGATTGCTCCTATATGGTCTTCATGTCCGTGCGTCAATAAAAAGCCCCTTTATTTTATGACGGTTTGATTCCAGATATGAAAAAAATCAGGAATTATAACATCTATTCCCCAGATGCTCATCTTCTGGAAAAACTCAGCCCCTGCATCCACCACGATAATTTCATCCTTATATTGAAAAAGCTGTCATATTTTTTTCCAACTTCTTCAAGACCTCCAAGCGGAATTACATACATTTTTCCTCTTTTTCCATCCACTTTTCTGTCTATATGTCTATTCCTGTCATTTACTCTTGGAATATAACGTATTTCGTTTTTTTCATCTAAATGTCTTCGATTCGTATTTTTCCTTCTAAATCTTTTTCATTCCAGATTTTTATTTTATTAATATCTTCCTTCTTGGAAAAAAATTTCTTTTTTAAGTTTGATTACCGAATTCACCTTTTTCCTTTTTCTGACATTTAGCAAACACCTCCTTTATTTTAATTTTTTTACATTGCTATTATTTTTTTAAATTCTTATTTTTTTCATCTTGCTTTTTCTTTTTCTTCTTCCTGTTTCTTCTTCTCAGCATCCTGCTTTTTCAAAAACATATTTATCTCTATATTTGTATATAAATTTCTGTGCCATAGATCCTGAAAGCTACTCCTCCATATCCTCCACCTTCTACAATTGACACAAAAAAACAATCTGAGGATTATCAGATGGAAAAATATCCCTGCAATCCAAGAGTGGTTATCTCCAAATCCTGAATTTTTGTGCAGTCCCTGTTTTTTTGCTGAAACTGGATAATTTGGTATATATAAAACTTTAGCTGTTCCCACCTGGACCACTTACCGGCAATCTCAAGGCATTTTTGTAATAGTTTCAAATTCTTTTGGACTTACCTTCAATTTTTTTATTACTACAGGCTTATTATTTTCAACTTTTTCCTGAATATGTCACAAATCTGTCAACAACCGTAGGTCTTAATTTTGACACCATTGTTAGCTATAGTTTGATAAACTGAGGCAATTTGAATTGGAGTTGCCAAAACATATCCTTGTCCCAATTGACATATTTATCAAATCTCCAGGCAGCCATCTCTGATCCTGTTTCTTCTTAAATCTTTTCTTCTTCCATTCAGGACTAGGCAATGTTCCTGATCAATTCTCCAGGAATATCAATTCCTGTCTTAGATCAATTCCAAATTCCTTTGCATATTTTTACAATATTGTTAATTCCAGCTTTTTTTGTGAAAAATACATAGTAATATGTATTTACAGATTGCTCTATGGATTTTTGCAAAATTGGTAATTCCATGTCCAGATTTATGCGAATCCCTAAATATCAATTTCCCATATCTATACTGTCCAGTTGAATTTACAGTCGCATAAGGAGAAATTCCCAGATTCCAATATTCCCATTCCTGTTACTGCTTTTAAAAGTCGATCCTGGTGGATAAAGTCCAGCAATTCCCTTTATTTACAAGTGGCTTTTGCCTTTGAATTTACCAATTCAGTCCATTGATTATCAGGTATTCTTGAACTTAACAAATTCAAACTGATTTCAGGATTACTTACAAATGTAATTATTTTTTTCCCTGTTTTTAGCTTCCATTGCAATAAAAATTCCCACTTTTTACCTGAAAAAGCATCTGTCATATATTTTTGCAATTCCATATCAATTGATAAATAAACATTTTTTCCTGCAACACTTTCAGTTGTTTCCATTTGCCTTATAACATTTCCTTTAGCATCAACTTCAACATTTTCCCTACCGTCTTGACCTTTCATTTCCTTGTCGTAAGAACGTTCAACACCTTTTTTACCAATCAGGTCACTATTTCTATATCCATCCTTTTCCAGATCCTTGAATTCCTTTTCACTAATAGGCTTTACGTATCCAATAACATGTGATGCAAGCGCATCTTCAGGATAAAATCTCTTATTATACTCCACAATGTCGATTCTGTCATTATTAATTTTTTCAATTGCCCTTAATGCCACCTGCTTGTCTAAATCTTCAATAACAAGTATCTTTTTATCAGTTCCCATTCTTTGCTGCTTATAAAATCTATCTATAAGATAGTCAACCTGATATCCTGTAAGCTGGCTTATAGTATTTATATCGCCCATTGTTTCCTTAATCCGTTTTGCCACAGCCTTACGTTCGTTAGCAAGCCTAGCATCCATCTGTTCTGGCGTCATTCCCTTAACTTCCTTTAAAAGTTTCAAGTCATTTGGATCTAACGTATATGTATGCATATGAACCAGCTGATATCCTGTTGTATTTTTAGCAAGCAATTTACCTTCCCTGTCGTAAATTTCTCCACGTGTAGCCTTTTATTATATTTGTTCTAATTCTATTTTGCAATGCCTGTTCCGCATATTGTGAAGCCTCTAATATCTGCAATGTAAACAGACGTGCGATTAATATTAGAAAAACAGCTCCAACAAGAATAAGAAAGGCAATAAATCGTACATTTTTCTCTTCTTTATCTAATTCTCTCATAATTTTCCCTCTTTATAACTGTTATCTATTCTGTTTCCTCGTTTCCTTCATTCACGCCATTATAAAAAAATCATCCAGTCTGTAATAATCTCTGGCATCTTTACTAAACACGCTTATAACTAGATCTCCCAGCATCAATAAGAACCCAGTTAGCCTCCTCAAGCCCTTCCACATTTTTTTCACATTTTCAAGGCTTTTTCTTTATATCAGTCGCTATCGCTTCAATATTTCTAGAAGAACTCCCAGTACACAATATTGAATAATCAAAAAAATGAGATTTTCCCTCTCATATCATACACCTTTATATCCTGTGCCTTCTTATCCTCCATAATATCAATTATTTCCTGAACTTCCTTTTCATAATTGTTATTTCAATTCACTCATTCCCTGAAACTTCCTTTCTTTTTTTATATTTTTTTATTTATCAAATTATTTCTGCTTTAATTTTTTTATTTAAAAAAATCAATACAATTTAAGTTTAACTATAATAACTGATTTGACTAAAACAAGTATTAATCAAAAATTTAGTCAAAAAGAAAATGGGCATCAAATAAAAAAATTATTAATAATTAACTTAAAATATTTAATAATTGCACAAAAATCCTTGTATAAATTATTTATCACTGCTATTGTATATTATATTATATATTCAGTTAATTTTTCAATTTATTTCTTAATTTTTAGTAAAATAAAAAGCTATATAAAAAAATTAGCAATAATGCCACAGACAACAATTGCCGCAGTTTCTGCCCGTAAAATCCTTTTTTTCCCAAACTAATTTCTATTGCCTTATTATTTTTTTAGAAAATCAACTTCATCCGCTGTAATTCCACCTTCAGGCCCAATTATATACAAAATATTCTTATCTTCTTTTTTTATTATTTCTGATAAAGATTTTGATTCACCACTATTTTCATAGGCAAAAAAATTATTTTTATCATATTTTTTTGATAATCAATTTCGAAAGTTTCTTTACAGGTGTAAATTTCAGTAAATTTCACTCCTCTGCATTGTTTCAGCGTTTCCCTTGCAACGACATCCCATTTTTTTCCTTTTTTTCATTAATTTTTACAACAACTCGCTCAGTTTTTTTAAAGGAATTATCCTATTTACACCAATTTCCGTCAATTTCTGTATTGCTAAATTCATTTTTGTCATTTTTTTCAAAAATCCCCATCGCAATATCAATATTTATACTCAAAGAATAACTGTCTTCTTTTTTTCCAATATTTTTACAGTTATTTCCTTTTTTTGAAATTTCAGCAAATTTTTGTAAAATATTCATATTCCCCGTCAATTACCCGCAATTCATCACCTATATTTAAACGATATACATTTTTGAACGTGATTACAGTCTGATCTGTCTTTTATCAAAAATTTTTTTCCATTATTTTTCATCAATATTTTCTTTTTTTCCGCTATTACTGTCAACAACAGTTTTTTTCACCTCATTTTTTTCCATTTAATACTATCTCCAGCTAAATAACAGATTTACCTGAACCTCCCACGACTAAAGTCGCAGGGTTCTAAAATCTTTTAAAAATATTTAAAAAAATTTTCTAAGAAGTTTGATAGCTTTTACACTACCCTTATTCTTTTAGGTGTGTTCAGTTCACCTCTATTGTATAGGATACTTAAATCCACAACTTTACTTTTTTTCTTAATATATTTAATGCTCCATTACAATCCGCATTTATGAGTTTACCTGTACTTGTTTGATATAGTCCTCTTTTTATTCTTTTTTTCCACTGAATATATATTCTTTTGTGATTTTTCTTTATCATATATTGGAATTTCATCTCCATCAAAGAAACTTGCTTTTCGATGTATAACTTTCTTCTTGCAGTTTAAATTCTATTCCATATAGTTTACATAGATATATTAATTTATCTCTTAATTTTTCCATATGGTATATTTACAAAGTTTTGATTATTTATACTTCCCTATATTTGAATTTCTTTGAAAATCTTCATTATATCCTAGAACTAGTTTTTCCTATATCATTATTAAGACAATAATTTACAATTATTCTTGCTGCTTTTTGAAAGGTAATCATTTATACGATTATTTCTCTTTCTGGCTATTCTCTTTTGTCTTAATGTTGTGCGTCAATCTTTTGCTTATCTTTTTATACTTTGTAATTTTGCATTTATCTTATTATAGTATTGATTTATTGATTTTAATTTTTCTACCATCTATTATGAATGATGCTCCATTATTAGTTACACAAGTACAAAGATTATCTATACCTAAATCAATTCCCTAGTGCATTGTTTTTCATTTAATTCCCTTTGAACTTCTTTCTACTTCATAAGTATATTGAATTTCAAAAGTACCTAGAATATTGTTTTGGTATTATTCTAATCTCTTTTTATCTTCTTGTCTTTTTAATACTGGTGGTAGTTTTAATTTTGCATTTCCTGATGGTTTTCTTAAATGAATTTGAATAAGGAACTATCAGAATATCATCTTTTAATCTTACAAAACCTATAACAAGAGTTGTAAAACCATCTTTATCAAGATATTTAGGTAATTTTATATCTTTTATAAATTATATTGACCATTTTTAGCAAGTTTTTAAAAGTCCAAAAAAATGATTTTAAAACTTCCGTCTACTTCTTTTTAAAATTTGTTGAGCCATATTAGAATTTAATTTCTTTATAGTTCTCACTATTTTTTAAGCATTTTATAGTTTTCATTATAACTTAAATACTTTTTTATTTTAAAATAGTATTGTCTAACATTATATATAGCCTCATTAGTTAAGTTCTTGGCTATATGAGATAAATATTTTAAATTTCTAAACTCTTTTTTACTAAGATGTTTTACTTGTTGTTTTAAAGTTAAATACATAGATATCACCTCCTTTTCATCAGAGATATTATACCATGTATTCTACATTTTATCTGTCAAAAAAGTAATATTTTTAAATATTTTTAAAGTTTTTAAAACCCCACAACAGTGGGAAGCGTCGTTCACATAAGTTCGCTACTACTTATGCAGTTCTCTTATGAACTTCTTGTTATCTCTAACAAGCACAGACTATATCTTATCCATATCCTATTTCAAGGACTTAGGCGAAACCACTTCCAATACCAATCGCTTGTATTGTACTCCCCTCACGAGGGATAGTCGTTGAACTTTCCTTTTCAGGCTTAGCTGCTGATTGTCTATTATCATAATGTTTAGGATTTAACCTTGCACCATCTAGTATATTTTTTCTGCTTTCGCCACCATCACACTTATACCATATATTCACTTAGGTATTATGTTGTGGTTATACTAGCTTTAGAGTTCCCAGCAGTTCAGTTTCTTTGTTGCACGGTTTTGCTCCCGTGTCTACATGCTAAGTTTCCCTATATGCTTACTAAAAATTTTCGTATAATTCATCTCACGACTAAAAGTCGCAAGTGTTCTTGCACTATTTAATAAATTTTACCAAAGGCTAAAAATCCAACAGATATATTCAATAATTTAAGTTTTTTTATTTTTTTACAAAAGTTCAAGCCCCTTGCTCCAGTATATTTTTTGTTATCGAACAGGTCTATTATAATTTCTGCTTTTTAATTGGAATTCAGTATCAATTATTATCTTTAAATTTTTATTTTTCCACTAAATATTTTTTTCAATTCCTAAATGGTTATATCCTAATTCTGTCACAACTCTTCCACGTGGAGTTCTTTTTTTATAAACCCAATTTTTACAAGATATGGCTCATAAACCTCCTCAATTGTCCGTCTGTCCTCCCCGAGCAAAAGCGACAAAGTTTCAATTCCAACAGGTCCTCCATTATAAACATTTATAATCGACAGCAAAATATTCCTGTCAAGCTCATCCAGGCCATTTTCATCCACTCCTAGCAATTTCAGGATTCCATCCACGCTTTCCTTTTCCAGAACTCCCGAACCTTCCACAAGTGCAAAATCTCTCGCCCTTTTCAATAACCTATTCGCAATTCTAGGGCGTTCCTCGACTTCTTTTTGGCAATTTCGTAATTCCATCCTCATCATAGGAAATATCAAGAATATTCGCCCCTCTTCGTATAATTTCCTTCAATTCTTCCAGCTTATAATATTCCATCCTATGAGTAACTCCAAATCTATCCCTAAGCGGCGTACTCAACTGCCCTGCCCTTGTAGTTGCCCCAATCAACGTAAATTGCGGCAATTCCACACGTATACTTCTAGCAGACGGCCCTTTCCCAATAAGAATATCCAGTTCTCCGTCTTCCATCGCAGGATACAAAATTTCCTCCACAGATGTATTCAATCTATGAATTTCATCAATAAATAAAATATCATTTTCCTCCAAAGACGTCAAAATAGCCGCCAAATCTCCTGCCTTTTCCAGCACAGGCCCAGTTGTCACCTTCAGATTCACTCCCATTTCCGTAGCAATAACTCCCGCAAGTGTAGTTTTCCCTAGCCCTGGAGGCCCATAAAGCAAAATATGATCCAGCGACTCATTCCTTATTTTAGCAGCTTTTATAAATATATTCATCTTCTCTTTCAAATCCTGCTGGCCAATATATTCCTTAAAAGTCCTTGGCCGTAAACTTTTCTGAATATTGTCCTCTCCCAATTCCTTAGGTTCCAATATTCTTTCTTCATTCATTTTTTCTCCTCAATAATTCTTTAAATCCTCTAGTCTAATTGTTTTTTATTTAAAATATTATTTTATATCTGTTTTTAATAACAGCATTATAAAAAAACTGAAATAATGCGATTATTCCTCCCAATACTCCACCAATAATTTCAATATGCTTTTAATTCATTCTTAGACACAGACAAAATTATTTTTTTCCATTTCTTCTAACGAGAAATTTTTTTCATTTTTTTCAAGCATGATTTCCTTAAAAGTCAATTTTGTCTTCTGCAATTTTTAAAATTTCCTCCACTATTTCCTCTTTATTTTCTAAAATTGCCTTTTTTTAAAAATACGCTTTTATTTTTTTCAATTACTGAATCATTTAAAAACATTTTTTTAATAGCGGATTTTTTTCTAATATGCTTTTTCAGCTTTTTCTCCTATAATTTTGTCCAATAGTTTATCCAAAACTTCATCATTTATAACATCGCTATCTTTTAGCTTTTTCAGTAATATATTTTTACTGAAATAAGCTCCTTTTCTATCGTTTCCGCTATATTTTCTGAAATCTTTATCTCTATTTTTTTGGGAATTAATCCCTGTATTTTTGAAAAATAGGAAGTTTACTTCCTTATAGGGCCTAAATAACAATTTTATAGCCAAATAATTTGTAAACCATCCTATAAGTATTCCAACAAAAAAACCATTATGGCAAGCTGGATTAACAAATTTTCCAATTTTTTTCCTCCATTTTTTTAATAGATAACTAATCTATCAGTATCAAGGGAACTTTTTAACCCTTGTTATTTAACCAACTATTGCTTTTCCATATTCCTTGCATTTTTCAATTTTTTCATCATCATCAACAGCCAAATGAATAATAAGCCCGTCATTCACGACAGAAAGCCCTTCATTTATAATTTCCTCACGCCAAGTTTCCATCCAGCCACCTTGTCCCCAATCATAAGAACCAAATAGCCCAACTGTTTTACCAATGATTTTTATCCTTTATTCCTTCAAAAAATTCCACCATTTCCGGTGCAATTTCCTCTGCTCCAACTGCAGGCGATCCAAATGCAATAAAGTCAGCATCTATTGCATTCTCATCAGCCTCTTCCACATTTATAAGTTTTACATTAGATCCAGCACTTTTCTGCACCTTCACCAATATATTTTGCCATTTCTTCAGTATTTCCAGTACCTGTATAATAAATTATATTTAATGTTGACATATTTTCCCTCTTTTCTCTTTACTTATTCAATTTTCACAGTAGAAATGTTCGATTTTTTTCCTATACAAAAAGGGTAAGACTCCCTTGCTTCAAATATATCTATTTCATTAAATTCTAAGTTTTGCATAGTTATCGAACAGTCTCTAACTCTTATCCGCAATTTATTGAAAAATTCATAACTCACCAAAAGTGAACCACTCCCGCTTTTGAAAGCGGGAGCCTTGGAGATATCCGCTTTTGCTAGCCAAATATATTTACTTGCTTTTGGGCAGTCCCTGCCCTGTTTCTTTTATTCTCATGTCCAACATCGCTTTTTCCAATGTCTTTTTATATTCAGTGCTGCATTAGTAATTCTATCACTTTCAATTCACAGCACTCCCTCATTTATAACTTCTCTGATAATTCAGTTTCTCTTAACATTTCCACATTTACTACAAAGTTTTCGACGATGAAACCACTTATCTATCTTCAAAGAAATTGTTTCCTAAAACATCAGTTTATACTCAAGCATCCTCAAAACATTCCTCACCCATTGTCTCCTACACTTTCTCCGAAAATCTATTGCCTGGCTCATCCTTTCATATTCAAACCTCAACAAACCACAGCATTATACTCTTTAGATAATTTTTCGATAATTTATGCAAAAACTCTTCGACAATTTTTGTGATAGTATTCATGCAATTTGATATTTTCATTTTTGCTTATACCAATTTTTAGAAAACTTTCACTTTTCTTGATAAATGATTTCTGTAATTTTTTCAATTTTTTTCCAACATCCTAAAATATTCTTGGATAATCAGCCCTTTGGTTTTCAGAACTGACAAATAACCTCAGACATTGAAAAATCAAGCCCAATTACTTTTATCATTATTACTAGCTACTTTTTGAATTCTTTTTCAATTCCGTCAAAATAGAAACATAATAATTTCCATTGCTGTTTGTCAATGTTACCGACTTTATTCTATAATTCTGGTATTTCTCTATGGTATTTTCAATTTTACTCTTTTTCAACTTTTGCAAAAACCAAATATTTGTCTTCAATTCTTATCGAATTATTCACACAATTTGTCAGTATAACTTTTAACACTAGTCTTTTTAGATTTGAATCTCGGAACTTTCGCTCTCTTCTGAAAAGAAAATTCGTAAATGATCGTTTTACATTCAATTGAGCATTTGAAAGTGCAAGACTGTCTACTTCTTTCAAAATTGATTTTCACTTTTCTCAAACTGGCAGGTGTAATTTATTTTTATTTTTCCAGTTTCTTCATAAAATTTATTCGCAGTATACAAAATCGTATTGTAAAACAAAACGAACACATCCAAAAGTCTTATTTATCAATAATTCCTGCTCTTTATTTGGATAATTCTGTATTTGAATGTCAAATTATATTCTCATAAAATTACACCTCCTTTGATTTTTGAATATTATTTTCAATTATTTCTTTAGAGATTTTATCATTATTTATACAAAAACTGTATCATAAGTAGTCCTTTTTCAATACAGCACTCATCTCCCACTTATGAAGTCGGAGACTTCTTGCATCTTTTTGTTAAAATTTTATTAATGCAGTATTTATTTTGTTAATTCATAAGTATCTCTTGCAATTACAAGTTCTTCAGCTGTTTTCAATCTTGTAAATTTTAACTTTTTGAATTTTTCTGTAGACAATTCTACATTTCCTGGTAATCTTTTTGCATTTTTTTCTTCATCCAGCTCAACTCCAAAAAAATGAAAGCCCTTCACAAATTTGTTTTTTTAGCCCCAACAGAATTTTTCTCCAATTCCACCAGTAAAAGGCAATAGCATCAACACCGTTCATTGCCGCAACATAAGCTCCGATATAAAGCTGTATTCTGTAGCAGAACATGTCATAAGTTAAAATAGCCTTTTCATCTCCAGCCTTTTTAGCCGCATCTAAATCACGGAAATCCGAACTAGTTCCAATCATTCCTAAAATTCCAGATTTCTTATTCATTCTATTATTCATTTCATCCAAAGATAATCCTCTTTTTCTCATAACATAAATAACAGAGGCAGGATCTACATCCCCAGTTCTAGTTCCCATCATAACTCCTGCAAGCGGTGTCATTCCCATTGACGTGTCTACAACTTTACCATTTTGAACCGCTGAAATACTCGCTCCATTTCCAAGATGGCAAACTATAATTTTAGAATCTTTTTTACCTAGCATTTCTTGTGCCACTCCACTTACATATCTATGAGAAGTCCCGTGGAAACCATACTTTCTAACTTTTAATTCTGTATAGTCTTCATAAGGATAAGGATACATATATGCTTTTGCTGGCATTGTTTGATGGAATGCAGTATCAAATACAACTACATTTTTCTTTCCAGGAAGTAATTTTTGAATAACTTTTATTCCCATTATATGGGCTGGATTATGCAGTGGTGCAAGCGGTGCGATTTCTTCAAGATTTTTTATAACTTCATCATCGACAAGTACAGATTTTTCATAATATTCTCCACCGTGGACAATTCTATGCCCTATCGCATCAATTTCATCTGTGCTAGATATTACTCCAATTTTTTCATCTTGAAGCGTCTTTAATATCAATTCTACCGCAACTGTATGATTTTCCATAGGAGTTTCCAGTTCACTAATTTTTTCACCAGTTATTAAATTTTTATAACTGAAAATTGGATTTGCAATTCCTATCCTCTCACAATTTCCCTTAGCTAGCGACTGTTCATTAGTCATATCAATAAGTTCAAATTTTGCAGATGAACTTCCACAATTTATTACTAAAATTTTCATGTTTATCCTCCAAATTTATGTTTTTTTATTTTTTTCTATAAATTACAAGTTACTAATAAATCTTTTCGATTAATTCTCATAATACCAAAATTATTAAGAAATAAAACTTTTCTACTATTTTTTGACAAGGAGGATTGACCTCCTTGCTGCTATAATTATCATTATTGCTTAACTATTAACAACCTATATCATATAAATTCAATTTTAATTATTTTTTGTCAAAAAAATTACATTTCAGATTCCACAGCCGTAATTGCCACAACTTCCACAATATCTTCCACGCTGCATCCTCTCGACAAATCATGAACTGGTCTTGCCAACCCTTGAATTAATGGTCCCAACGCCTTTGCCTTTGCCAATCTTTGTGTTAATTTATAACCAATATTTCCTGAATCCAAATCAGGGAAAATTAATACATTTGCCTGTCCTGCCACTTTTGAGTTTGGAGCTTTTGCAGCAGCCACTTCTGGTACAATTGCCGCATCCAGCTGTAATTCCCCATCAAAGTCGAAATCAACGTTTCTAACTTTCAAGATTTCAATTGCTTCCCTAACTTTGCTTACAGACACTCCATCTGCACTTCCCTTTGTGGAAAATGATAGGAATGCCACTTTAGGTTCCTTTATTCCAGCAGTAAATCTAGCTTTTTCAGCTGCAGAAATTGCAATATCGGCTAGCTGCATTGCTGTAGGATCAGGGATTACTCCACCATCTGAATATACAAATGTTCCATTATCTCCAAATTCAGGCGTATTTGTTATCATAACAAAAGAACTTGATACTGTCTTTAGTCCCTTGTCTTGGTCCAATTACATGAATTGCCGCTCTTAAAACGTGTGCTGTTGGAGAAGATGAACCTGCCACCATTCCATCAACTCTGCCTTGATGTACAAGCATTGCCGCAAAATATCTCGGATCTGACATAAGTATCGCTTTTGCAGTTTCAAATGTCATTCCCTTTTTTTCTCTTCTTTTTTTCAAAAGTTCCGACATAGCATCAATTGTCGCACAAGAGTCAGGATTGTAAAATATCGCACTCTCCAACGAAACACCAATTTTAGCCGCTCTTTCCTTTTATTTCCTTTTCATTTCCAACTCAAAGCAATTTTTGCAATTCCTTCGTTAATAATTTTCTCAGTTGCCCGCAAAACTCTTTCATCTTCTGTTTCAGGTAAAATAATAGTTTTGTTTAATTTTTTAGCCTTTTCCTTTAATTCATTTGTCAATGTGTTCATAAATTCATTTTCCTTTCCTGTTTTTTTATTAATCAAACATAGCTTCAACAAATTCCTTTGTATCAAATTCCCGCAAATCCTCAATTCCCTCTCCAACACCTATAAATTTAATCGGTTTTTTCAGCTCTTCTGTAATTGGGAAAATAATTCCACCTTTTGCTGTTCCATCAAATTTTGTCAGAAATAATTCCTGTCAAATCTACAATTTCATTGAATATTCTAGCTTGCTCCAGCCCATTTTGCCCAGTCGTGCTGTCAATTACAAGCAAAGTTTCAAAAGTCTGTTTCTCCAGACTGCTCACGAATGATTTTATTTATTTTTTCAAGCTCTTTCATCAAATCACGTTTATTGTGAAGTCTTCCAGCCGTATCCAGTATCGCCACATCAAATCCACGATTTTTAGCAGTTTTTACAGTATCAAAAATTACAGCGGCAGGATCGCTTCCATGTGCCTGCTTTATAACTTCCACGCCAGTCCGTCTCCCCCATTCCTCAACTTGCTCAATCGCAGCCGCCCTAAATGTATCTCCAGCCCCGATAATAACCTTTTTCCCGCTATCCTTCAGTTTTTTCGCTATTTTCCCAATGGATGTAGTCTTTCCAACCCCATTTACACCGACAATCAAAAGAATGTTCAGCTTTTCCATCATGCAATTTCAATTTTTGTATTATTTTTCATCGTTATAAATAAGTTTAGCCTTTAGCAATTCCTTTAATTCCTCATAAATTTGCTCTGATGTTTTCAATTTTTTTCGTGAAACTGATTTTTCCAATTCTTCCACAAGCTGCATTGTCATATTCATCCCAATATCCGATTGAATCAGCAGTTCCTCCAATTCTTCATACAAATCGTCATCTATCGTTTTCCCTAGAAGCATTTCCTTCAATTTCCCGAAAAATCCCTTCTTAGGTGTTGCCAGCCTGTCTTTTAACGGTTTTAACTTAGGCTTTTTTTCTTAGTCTTTTCACTTTCCTCAAAACCGCTTTCATCTAATTTACTTTCAGTCTTTTCTTTTGTTTTCTTGTCAACACTCTTTTTACTCTCATCTTCAAAGTCTTTACTTTCCACTTTCAAGATTCTCAACTCAAATTTCCGCTAACTTTATTATCTTTTTTTAAGATTTCATCAGCTGCTTTTTTTATTTCTTTTTCTGTTTCTTTTTTTATTTTTTTGTATCTCTTTTTCACTTTCCTGAATTTCCTTGTCCAGCTGATTTTCCAGTTTGCTCTTTTGCTCTTCCTCGCCTTTTTTTCTTCTTTTCCAAATTTAAAAAAATTTTTTTCAGCATTGTTTTTTTATCCCTTTCCGCCTGTGATTTTTTTCCAAATAATCTGGCTTCAAATTAAAAAAATATCAGTTTTTTTATAACATTATCATCCCTCAAATTTTTCATCCAAAAAAACATTTCCACATAAGTCATCGTATTAATCGCCAAATTCTTATCCTCAAATATTTTTTTACAAAATCTCCCAATTTATCCAATATTTTAGCCTTATAATTAAAAACCGCATCTCCAATCAAATAAATTTTTTTATTATTTTCTTTATCTTGCTTATTTTTCAATTATTTCCTCAATTACATTATCCAGCTTTGTAACCTCGTAATTTTTTTCACTAACTCCAGCTTTCTTCCAGCCTTTCCATTAAAAGTTTCATAAGCTGCGCAATAAATTTTTTCCTTCCGAGAATCAATCAATGAATATATTTTCACATCCTCATCATTTTCCAAATTTACCTTCAAATTGTAATATCCTTGAAATCCAAGCGCATCCAATTCATTCACTTCATAAAAATTCACATTTCTTCCAAAAAAAAGCCCCTTAACAACTGAAATTGCTATTCTAACTCCCTGTAAACGAACCAGGCCCAATCGAAACAAGCACATTTTCAATTTCATCCAGCTTTTTCCCAGTCCATTTCAAAAGGCTGTCAATTTGCTCTAAAATCGTAGTAGAATGTGTCTTCGCCATTACCACATGAATTTCCCCCAAAAGTTTATCCTTTTCATAAAGCGACAATCCAGCCAGCTTAGTCGTAGTCGTCATTGCAAATGTCAACATATTTTTTCTCCATTTTTTTTTTTTTCATTTTTTTAACAAGAGTTCTTAATCCCTTGTTACATAATTTTTCTTTGTTTTTAAAATTCAAAATCTCTTTAGTATAAACAATTTTGTTATAAAAAAATTATCCAATTCAAAATCTACTTTTTCTCCATCAAAAACTGCATAAACTGCGACTTTTCGAGCTTCATCTGAATAGTGATTTATCTCAACAAACACCGCATCTTCAGGCATCTCCTCCAAAATCTTATCCGCCCATTCAATAATCACAACACTTCCATCTTCTCCAATATAATCCTCAAACCCAATCTCATAAATTTCCTCAGGATCATTAATTCTGTAAACATCAAAAATGATATACAGGCACATCTCCAGAAGTATACTCAATAACATAAGTAAATGTCGGACTTTTCACATTTCTCCGTAATATTATAACATTCACAAAATTTTTTTAGTAAACGTAGTCTTTCCCAGCTCCCAAATCTCCAATAAGCCCCAGACAGCCACCACTTCTCAATTTTTTTCTGCCAAAGCTATTGCCAATTCATCAATTTCTTCAAATGTCATTATTTTTTCCATATTTTTTTCCCATTTCTAAATATTATAACTAATTTTTTTATACGCCTCAATAATTTTATTAATAATTTGAGTAGTAGAAACATTATCCACAAAAAGACAAAATTTTCACTTCTCCACCATTTCCTTCCACAATTTTCGTTTCTGGCAAATCTTCTTTTTTATAATCTCCACCTTTAACGTGAACATCAGGCTTTAAAACATCCAGCAATTTTTCAGGCGTCTTTTCATCAAAAAAATTACCGCATAATCCACAAACTTAGTCCCCAAAAGCACATAAGCCCTATTTTTTTCACTATTTATAGGCCTTTTTATCCCCCTTATTTACCTTAACCGAAGCATCACTATTCACACCAACAACTAAAACATCTCCTAAATTTCCAGCTTCTTCCAAATAAGTCAAATGCCCAATATGCAAAATATCAAACACTCCATTAGTAAAAACTATCTTTTTCCCAGCTTTCTGCAATTTCACTATTTTTTTTCTCATTTCCTCTGCAGTAAGCAAATTATCCTTAAAAATTTTTTTCAATTTTTTTCTCCAATATATTTATCATTTTTTTATAATTTATCCAATAAAAAGAATCAATATTTCTAAAGTTCTAGTATTCATCAAATTATACCATATTTTTTTCTAAAAAAAGAAAAATTTTTTTCTATTTTTTCCATATTTTTTTATTATTACAAATTCTTGACCATAATAACAAAAAAAATTAAAATAAGGACATCCATAAAAGAATGCCCTTTACTAAATAACCTATTTTTTTATACCAAAACTCATTTAAAAAAATAGAAGTTATATTTTTACACTATTTGCTAACAAGAAGTCTTGAACTCCTTGTAAAAGAAACTTATAACTATTCCGCTGTTTAAACAAAAAAATATTATTAAGAAAAATAATTACAAAATAATATCTTCAACAGGCAGAATAACCGCTCCCATCGAAATTCCACGACCTAAATCTATCTTCATAATTTTTAATAATCCGTATAATCTCTTGTGCGTGCCTATCTTCCAAATAAGTAACTAAAATACTGTCTGTCCCTGGCCAAACATGTGTATTAAAATGTTTAAAAGTTTTACTCCAAGAACTATGAACAGCTGGAACTATAAAATATTGATCTATTCCATACTCTCTTAATTCTTCTTTCATTTTTTTCCGTATAAAATGAATCAAAAATATATTTCTAATCTTTTTCACAAAATTCTCCTCTAATTTTTTTATAAATATAATTTTGTCTGATAACTCATAAAAAAAGTAAACTTTTATAAGTTACAAACACTTTAATAAATCAAAGAATCGAATTATTTAGCATATCCTCTTCTTTCTTTTTCTTTTTCCTGTCTTCTTTTTTCTTCTTTTTCTTTTTTTGTTTTCTCTTTTCTTTCTTCAACCAACGAATACAACACTGGTGTAAAGAACAATGTCAAGATTGTACAGAATGAAAGTCCAAACATTACTGCAATCGCCATTCCTTGATAGTATCCCGAACTTCCTTTACTCGAGAATACCATTGGCAACCAACCTAATACTGTTGTAAGCGTTGTCATTAAAATTGGTCGTAGTCTTGAACCACAGGCTTCTACTAAGGCATCATGAATCGACCAGCCTTTTTTTCCGCAATCCCTGCAACGAAATCAAGCATTACAATCGCATTATTAACCGCCATACCAAATAACATCAAGATACCAATCATAACGAACATACTAAGTTGTACTCTAGTTATCGCTAATCCTAAAATTACTCCAATCATTGATAATGGCAATGTTGTCATAATCATAAGTGGCAAGATAAATGATTCCAACTGAACCGCAAGTACTGTATAAATCAACACAATCGCAAGTAACAAGTCTTTCTTAATTTGTCCACCCATTTCAGATTGGTTTTTTTAGCTTGTCCTGCTACCCCAATTTTGTATCCTTCAGCTGGATTTGCCTTCTTGAATGACTGTTGAATAAATGTCGCTGCATCGTTAAATCCTTTTTGATTTATCCAAGTTTGCACCAACTGTTACAATTCTTTTACCATTTTCTGTTGAAATAGTTGAGCACTTTTCTTCATATTGCATTGTAGCAATATCTCCTAATCTAACATAAGTTCCTTTTATTAGTTTTTTTATCTCTAAATCCATAATTTTTATTCAATGAATTTTTTTGATTTTTTTCCAATTCCAACACTACATCCAATGTTTCTGTACTTTTGAGTTACATCAATTGGATTTGCTGATCCAGATGCTGTCATAAATAGCATTTGAGTAATATCTGTTACAGTTATTCCATAACTTTCTGCTTTTACTCTGTCAACTTCCAATTTAGCTTGTGGATATCCACCTTCAGTCGATGACTTAACATCCTTAAACCAAGACTGACTCTTCATATCATTCATTATCGAATTTGCAATTCTATTTAATTCTTGTGGGTCATCACCTTCTATTTGAAACGAATAATCCTTCTGCGATAAACGACCTCCTGCTTTTTTTGTGGTGAAACCGCAAGTGTTACATTTGGTAAATCTTTTTAATTTTTTTCTCTGACACGGTTCATTGCCTTCATCGTATCTTTCTTTACATCGACATTTATTGTCGCTGCACTTTTTGAGGCAATAACATTTATATCTTTAGTCGCTGGATCTGCTTTTTACAACAGCTTCCATTTTTATTTGCAATATCTTTTGACACATCTAAATCTAATCCTGTCGCAAGTGTCGCAACTACCGAATATTGATTATCGTCAATCGTTGGGAAAGAACGTAGTTTTTACTGTTTTTTTCCTATTCCAAATACAACTATAACAAATGTTATTGTAACTCCAATTACCATTTTCCATCTATTTTTCCAATACTTTTTGCCACTAATTCTTTATATTTATCTCTAAATGCATTAAATTTAGCGAGCTTTTTTTCAGCATTATCTGATATTTTTTTAACATCTAAAAAAATAAACTCGAAGCCATTGGAACCCATAACATCGCAACAATAATCGAAGCTGACAACGCAAACATCATTGAAAAATGCAATACTCTTAAATACTTCCTTAGCAAGTCCTTCAAATAATATAATTGGTAAAAATACACAAACTGAAGTTGCAGTTGACGCCATCATCGGAAGAATTACTTCATTTGTACCCCGTATCGCTGCTACATCTGCTGGTTCCTTATTAATCTGAATGTGATCAAAAAAATATTATCCAGCGTAACAACTCCGTTATCTACTAATGATCCAACTGCAAGTGATAATCCCATTAACGAAACCATATTCAATGTTATCCCTTGTGTTGTAAGTAAGAAGAATGTAAACATTGCTGAAATCGGAATCAATGTTCCCACAACTAATGACGCTCTCAAGTTTTTTTCAAGAATACAAAAAGTACTATGATTGTAATGATAACCGCTTGTATCCCAGAACTTGCAACATTTTTTTATTGATTCACTAACTTTTTTTCACTGTTATCAACTATTATATTATAACTAGAACCTTCTGGAAATAATGGTTTTGCTTCTTTCAAAGTTTCCTTAGCCTTTTTAGCAACCTCCACCAAGTTACCATCTTTACTCTTTTTGAATCATAACGGCAACCATTTCTTTTTCCATTATATGTTACATATGATGTAGGATCCTCTGTTCCATACTCAACTTTTTGCCACATCAGCCAATCTAACTGTTTGATTATTTTTGATTTGAAATAACGATATCCTGAATTTGATCAAGCTCTTTTTAATTCTCCATCAACTTTTTAGGATAAATTCTTTTCGTCCCATCAGTTATTGTACCTGCTGGTGTTACCGTATTAGCTGCTTTTTATTTTTACTATAAATTTCTGCCGCTGACAAATTATATTCCTTTAATCTAGCTGGATCCAGCCAAACTTTAATTTGTCTTGTCGCATTACCCATTACAGAAATATTACCGATACCTCTATTTCTCTTCAATCTAGGTTGTAATGTTTCTTCAACAAATGATGTTATTAACTCTTTATTTTTTTCCCAGTAATTCCAATCATTAACGCCATGTTGGAACTCCCTGCTATATCTAATTTTTGATACTGTAGGATCTTTAAAGTTATCATCATCTGGCAATTGTCCTTTTTATTTTTATCTATTTGTGTTTGAACTTGTACTTGTTTAATATCTGTATCTACACCATAGTTAAACTCTATCGTAACTACTGATGAACCATAAGATGAAGATGTTGTAATATTTTTTTAATTCCATCTACATTCAATGCCGCATCTTCAATTTTTTTAGATACTTGTGTTTTTACATCTTCCGCTGTCGCTCCCAGTCCAAGTGGCATTAACAACAACTATCGGTATATCATAATCTGGTATTCTTTCCTGTTTCATACCTGTCATCGCTACCCAACCAGCAAAAATCATAAATATAAGTATCATCGTTGTCGACACTACTCTCTTCGTTGCAAATTCTGCTACTGTCATTTTATCTCATACGATTGCAATAACCGTATGCTCCTTTCTCTATTTTTTTCTATTACTGCACAATATTTACTTTTTTTCATTCGCTTGTACAACATTTTTGTCCATCAACAACTAACTGATCACCAGCTGTCAAGCCATCACCAGTCACTGCCGCATAAGTTTCATTTTGATTAGAAATATTTATCGGTATCATAACTGCTTTTCCATCTCTAATAACATAAATAACTTGCTGAACTCCTCTTACTACAATCGCCTTTTTAGGAATAATCAACCCATCTTCAGCTCCTGTTGCAATATTTGCTTTTCCATACATTCCACTTTTTAACTCTCTATCTGGATTAGGGAATTTAACTTTTACAATAAATTGTCTACTAGCTGAATCAGCTGAAGCTGCTATTTCATAAACTGTTCCAACAATTTCCTTACCATTCAATTCATCAACTTTTATAGTTGCTTGTGCTCCCATTTGAATTTTTTTAACAATTTCTGCTGGAACTCCAATTTCCAATTTCATTTCACTTTCATTAACCAATGTAAATAATTTTTGCTCCTGCTGATACTTGTTGATGTCTTTCTAAATCCATATTTGCAATATATCCGCTAACTTTAGTTTTAATAACAGTTTTACTGTTAGTATCATTTGCTGTAGCTAAATTAGCTTTGTGCCGAACTCAAACTGTTTCTTCTAGAAGATAATGCATTTACTGCTGTATTATAGTTACTTCTAGCTGAATTTAAGTTAGCTTTGTGCCGAACTTAATTTTTGTTTGTGCTGTCAAGAAATCAGTTTCTGTAATTAATCTTTTATCATATAACATTTTTATATTTTTTTGATAATTAATTCTCGCTTCTTCCACTGCTGCTGCTGCTGAGGCAATATTTCCTTTAGCTGCACTAATATCTCCATGTGCCGAACTAATATTAGATTCTGCCGTTCTTACATTTGAAACAGCCTCTCTAACACCAGATCTTGCCGCTTGATTATCAATCGCCACAATTACTTGCCCTGCATTCACATAATCACCATTTTTTTCCCGTTAATTACTACAACTTCCCCACTTGAAGTCGCTGTATACGGTATTTCTTCTATCCCTTTTTATCGACCCACTAGCCGTGTATCCCAACGACATTTGATTTTTGACCGATTACTTGCACTTTTACTGGTCTTGCTGTAGATGAATTTCCTTTTGGTTTTTTTCTTTCCGCATGAAACAGTAAGCAATGCTAGCACCGTCATTGCTACAATTATTTTTTTATTTATTTTCATTTTTCCTCCCTATTCTTAGTGACTTTCATTATTTATAAAAAGCCTCTAAAATCCAATTAAATTAATATTTTTTTCTCCTGTTTTTTTATATTTAATATTATTCCCTATTTAAAAAAAGTGAAAAATTTCATTTTGATTATTTTTATAATTCTCAGATTAAATGGTTCTTTTATTTTACCATTTAAATTCTATCAACTTTTTCCAATTCATATCATTTCTATAAAAATTTTTTTATCTCTAGTCCAAATATGCTCCATATTTAGAAACTAGGAAATAATAATTCAATTTAGCCTGTGCATAATTTACTCTGGCTTGTCTTAAATTAGTTTCCGATTGCAACAAATTTTTCCATCGTAATTAATCTGTAAGAATATCTTTCTTTTTCCAAATTATAAGATTCTTCTGCTTTTTTTGCACCGCTAATTGCAATGCTGCTATACTTTTTTTCCAGCGATCTTAACTGATAATAAGTTTTTTTCTCATATTTGCTTGAACAGTTTCCAGAGTCTGATCCACTTGAACAGCTGATATTTCCTGAGTCTTTTTTTCGCATAATTCACATTATTTTTTTCTTGCTCCCCAGTCAAATATGTCCCAGCTCCATTTTACTCCTGCTGAAGTTGTAAAGTTTTTTTGTCTTGAAAATATTTCCAAACTTATCTTGACTTTTGCAATACACCATAATTTATCATTCCGCTAACTGTCGGCTTAAAATCTGCTTCCTGCACTTTTATATTTTTTTTGCTCAGATCATTTTGCTTCACAGCTATCTTATATTCTGTATTTTCCAGCGGCAATTTTGCCAAATCTTCATCCAATTTAACTGTCTTTGTAAAGTTATCCTCTACTCCAAATGGAACTATCTCGATTTGCGAACTATTTTTCACTCCGATTAAAATTCCCAATGCCTCTTTTGAAACTTCTATATTCCCTTCCTGCTCTACAATTTGTGCTTCAATGGATGCCACGCTTCTTTCTGCTTCTGTAAGTTCTGGCTGAGTTGTCATTCTTAAATCATATAGTTCTTTTTGTGTTTTTAAATTTTCATCTAACGTTTCCTTTGATTTCTGCAATACTCCCAATGTGCTCATTGCATTGTAAACATCAATATATGCTTGAACTGTACTTAAAACTGTATCTTTTCTCACTTTATCCAGACTAAGCTGCGACAATGTCAATTTTTCTTTACTAATTTCGTGATTCAGTTTCAATTTTCCGCCTGTATAGATCGGTTGCGACAATGTCAAGTAATGCTGATAAGCCTCTCCAGTTCTACTAAAACTCTTATCCAAATGCTCTTGAGCGCTTCCAGAATAACCTACTGTAAAAAATCTGTTAGCCCAGGCTCTATCCACATCAATTTTCCCTTGCTCTGTTTTCAACATCTCAATCTTAATGTCCTTATTATTTTTAATTGCCATTTCTGCTGCTTCCTGTATCGTTATTTTTTCTGCAAAACCCGGAATTGCAATTAACAATAATAATGGCACCACTATCATTCGCAATTTATTTTTTTTCATCTTGTCCTCCTATTTAATCTATTTTAATGCATTATCGATGAATTTTACAATTTCATTAATTAATTTCTGATTATCCTCTACTATCCCATCAAACTCTCCCTTTGAGGAAAAAGTATATTCTTTTTATATACAATTTTTTTAATCAAATAATTATTAATTGCCGAAATTATAAAATCTGAAATAATTTCCATATCGTATTCCTGTTACTTTCATATCTTAAAAGTATATTTTTCCTTGATAAAACTCTTAAAAAAATTTTTGTCATTTCTTCATGAAATTTCCCTACATTTGTATTCTGGGCAAAAAGAATTCATTATTCCAATATCCACATTGTTCAAAAAGTTCTAGAATACTTTTTAAATCTTTCTTTAATAAAAATTTTCTAAAGTTTTTTTCGGATTTTCATCAATTTTTACTTTCGAATATTTTTTTCCATTTCAGATTTTTTTTACTTTCTAATAATTCACATAAAAAGTTCCTCTTTCGTCTTGAAATACGTATAAAAACTCCCTTTTGAAATTCCCAATGCCTTTGTTATATCCTCAACTTTTTGTATCCATATACCCATTTTTTTCCTAAATAATTCAAAGGCCTTTTTCCAATATTTTTCCTCTTTTTTTGTTTTTTTATATTTTTTTCTCTTTTACAAACATCTTCCTACCTAACAATAAAAAAATTGACTTACAAGTCATTGTATTATAATATAATTTTTTTATAATTTGTCAATCTTTTTTCTATTAACCTTATAATCTTAATACGAGCAATCTTTTTTTCCTTGTAAAAATACCTTTTTTTATTAGATAAAGCAGTTAAGTTAATTTTTTTCAAAAATTCTAATATCATTTTCCATTAAACTAATGGATTCATCTCTGAACCTCCCACGACTAAAGTAACGAGTGTTCTTGCACTATTTAATAAATTTTGTTTAACAAAAAGATAGCAAGAAGTCGTAGGCTTTCTATAAGTGGGAGATGAATTGCTTTTTTTAAAGTTGAAAAAAAGGATACACTTATGATACAATTTTTTTATAAAATATTGAAGAGAAGTCATTAAAAATAATATTCAAAATCAAAAGAAGGTGTAATTTTATGAAATATAATTTAGCATTCAAATACAGAATTTATCCAAATAAAGGAGCAAGAGTTGTTGATAAACAAGACTTTTTGGATGTGTTCGTTTTGTTTACAATACGATTTTTATACTGCGAATAAATTTTATGAAGAAACTGGGAAAAAAATAAAATAATTACACCTGCTAGTTTGAAAAGTGAAAATCAATTTTTTTGAAAAGAAGTAGACAGTCTGGCACTTTCAAATGCTCAATTGAATGTAAAACGATCGTTTACGAATTTCTTTCAAAAGAGAGCAAAAGTTTCCAAAGTTCAAATCTAAAAAGAAAAGTGTTAAAAGTTACACGACAAATTGTGTGAACAATTCAATACGAATTGAGGAAAACAAATATTTGGTTTTGCTGAAAATTGAAAAGAATAAAAATTAAAATATCATAGAGAAATACCGAAGGATTACAAGATAAAGTCGGCAACATTGGCAAACAGTAATGGAAATTACTATGTTTCTGTTTTTGACGGAATTTGAAAAAGAAATTCAAAAAAATGCCAAGTAGCAATAAAATAATTGGACTTGATTTTTTTCAATGCCTGAATTATTTGTCAGTTCTGAAAACCAAAGAGCTGATTATCCAAAATATTTTTAGGATATTGGAGAAAAAAATTGAAAAAAATTACAAAAAGTCATTGTCAAGAAAAGTGAAATTTTTCTAAAAATTGGTATAAGCAAAAAAAGCGAAAATATCAAAATTGCATGAGTATATCAAAAATTGTCGAAGAGATTTTTTTGCATAAATTATCGAAAAAAATTGTCTGAAGATTATAATGCTGTGGTTGTTGAGGATTTGAAATATGAAAAGGGATGAGCCAGTCATTAAATTTTTGGGAAAAAGTGTAGGAGATAATGGATGGGGAATGTTTTTTTGAGAATGCTTGAGTATAAACTGATATTTTTTTAGGAAAGCAATTTTTTTGAAGATAGATAAGTGGTTTCCATCGTCGAAAACTTGCAGTAAATGTGGAAATGTTAAAGAGGAACTGAAATTATCAGAAAGAAGTTATAAATGTGAGTGCTGTGGGAATTGAGATTGATAGAGATTACAATGCAGCACTGAATATAAAAAAACATTGGAAAAATTGATGTTGGAATATTAGGAAAATAAAAAAACAGGGCAGGGACTGCCCGAAGAGCTTGGTAAATATATTTGGCTAGCAAAAGCAGATACTTCCCAGAAGCTCCCGCTTCTGAAAGCGGGAGTAGTTCACATAAAATATTGATCTTTTACTAAAAAAATTTGCTATTTGAAAAAAAATAATAAAAAAATGCAAAACAGCATAATTACTGATTTGCACTATATATTCTAATTTTTAGTTGTTATGATGGTGCCCAGACGCGGAATCGAACCACGGACACAGGGATTTTTCAGTCCCTTGCTCTACCGACTGAGCTATCTGGGCAAATGGCGGAAGTGACGAGACTCGAACTCGCGACATCTTGCGTGACAGGCAAGCACTCTAACCAACTGAGCTACACCTCCATAAAAAAATGGTGGTCACAATTGGGCTCGAACCAATGACCCCCTGCTTGTAAGGCAGGTGCTCTCCCAACTGAGCTATGCGACCACATCAACTTTTATTACTCAATAAGTATAACATATATTTTCAAATATTTCAACTCTTTTTTTAAAAAAATTTTATAAATATCCATATTTTTTTAATTCAAGTTATCAAATCCCTGAAAAAAATTATACTTATTTACAATTCTAAAAGGAGTGTCCAGAATTTTTGTGTAAACTAATAGATAAATCCAGTAAATTCAGTACTTTGCATAACAATATATCAAAATTTGCATGTCTTACAAAAATCCTCCACTACTGGATATTTTTTTCTCATATTTCAAGTATTCTATTTACAAAAAAATTTCTGCACACTCTTCATTTTTTTATTTTTTTACCAGTAAATTTCCCGTCCATACTTCCCAAAAGCTGACAAAATTCTTCCTTCATCATTTGTCTTAATTTGATAAAATTCCACTCTTTTTTTAAATGTCTTATTTACTTCCTTTACCAGTTCCCTAAAATCAAGCCTGTTATTCGCTGTAAAATAAAAAAATTAAACTTTTCCTTCATCAAATGTATATTCTCCAATAACAAGATTCATTTCAGGAAGCAGTCTTTTTACAATCTTTTTACATTTAAAATATGCTTCATCAGCCTTTTTTTATCCAAATCTGCTAATTTTTTTACTTCTTCCTCTGTCAATTTTTCTTTTTACTTCCCTAATTTTTCAAATCATCTTGATCAGCATTCTGCCTATTTAATGCAATTCCCAAGAACTATTCCTATCTGTTCCCCACGAATTGTATCTACAAGAACGTAATCTCCCTTTTTATAATCTTCCGAATCGCTTATCATAAATGGATAAACTTTTTTTGTTTTCCTAAATTTTATATTTATTATCTTCATAAAATCCCACCTTCCAAAAAGCTGAAATGCCCTCTTTCACTTATTATTAAATGATCCAGCAACCGTATTTCTATATTTTCCAAAACTTCCTTTACCTTTCTCGTCAGCAAAATATCAGATTCTGACGGCTTTAATGAGCCTGATGGATGATTATGCACCAGAATTACTCCCTTTGCATTATATTCTAAAATTTTTTTTACCAATTCCCGAATATAGACCGTGCTTCTGTCGATCGTTCCAAAAAAAAGTTCCTCTTCCTTTAACAGTTCATTCTGTGTATTTAAAAACAATACCTTAAATACTTCAATATCCCTGCTTAAAAGGGAAAATTTCAGATAATTCAGCAATTTCAGGTTGCTTGAAAGTACGATTCGCTCATTATATACTTTTTTATACAATTCATTTTCAATTATTTCAAATAAAAGTTTAAAAAATACGGCTGCCCTTTCAGTCATATATTTATTTTTTTGCAGTTCTTCCCCAGGCTGTTTCAAAATCGTATACAAATCCCTGATATTTCCTTAAAAGTTCCCCTGCAATTCCTCTGCAGTTTTTTTCCTAGTAACTGTATAAGTAAGCAATAATTCCAAAAATTTCACAATCTGTAAATCCTTTTTGCCCCTGTTGACAGAAATCGCTGCCTTAGTCTTTCTCGATGCCCCTTTTTCCTTTTCTTCATCCAGCATTCGTTCAAAATCTATTTTTTTATTATTTTTTTATTCCCATTATCCCTCTTCATTTTTTTCCCCCCAGAAAAAAATATCATAATACAAGCCAAATTTCTCTAAAAATGCCTTGCTTTTTACTCAAATAGTTTACCATAAAAACTAAAAAAATGACAAACTAAATTGAGAATATTGAAAAAAATTAAAGGCAAATAATATTTGAAATATAAAAAAATTATGGTAAAAATTTATCAAGGGCTTTTTCTTTAAAAAAATAATGAAATTAAAAAAAGCTTTATTAAATGTATCTGGATAAAAAAATAGCAAAGGAGGATATCTATGAAAAAAATATTATTATTTTTTTAACAATTTTCGGTATGTTAATATCAGCGGGCATTGTTTCAGCAGAAACAACTACTGCATTAAAGACTGAAAAAAATAAAAATATCCCAGAGGGATAAGAAGTGTAACATCTGTAACGGAAGTTTTTTTGGAACAGGACAGCAAATTACGCATATTATTGTGGAATTTAATGAAAGGGTAGTAAATTCGCAATTGACAAAAGAATACTTTTTACAGTATCAGACAGAACTGTTGAAAAAAATCTATTCAAATACCCGTCCAGAAAGAACTGATATTGTAAAAGACGGAAGATTTGTCATTATTGAATTAAATCCAAAGGACAGCGGGTGCTTCTCTTCGCCTTGAAGGGAAATGATGAAGTTGGATTTCAAATGAAAAAAAGGCAACTTCTAAAAATAACACAAAAGGAAGATATTTTATTTACAAATGGTAAAAATTGGAAAAAAAGCATTGCAATACTTGAAAAATAATAAAACTAGAAACCTGATTGTGGAAAACTTTAAGCAGTTTGTGTATAAAGATCCAAAAAAACTGGGACAAGTGTGAAATATAATCTTTATATTCCAAAAAATTATGACAAGAATAAAAAATATCCGCTTGTACTGTTTATGCACGATAAGGGAGTTCTGAGCGAAGACACGAAAACTGCTTTATTTCAAGGAAATGGCGCAACTTCATTTGCAGCTCCTGAAGAACAGGCAAGACATGAGGCATTTGTGCTAGCTCCTCAATATTCAAGACAAGTAGTGGATGACAACGGAGATATTACAAGTGATCTGGATGCAACCGTAAATTTGATAAGAGATTATTTAATTTCAAAATATAGCATTGATGAAAAAAAATTATATGCAACAGGACAGTCAATGGGTGGAATGATGGCTATTGTCATGAACTACAAATATCCAGAATTGTTTGCAGCTTCATATTTGGTAGCTTGCCAATGGAATCCAAAAAGAAGTGTCTACTATGGCAAAAAAATAATCTATGGATAACAGTTTCAACTGGCGATGCGAAAGCCTATCCAGGAATGAATGCAATTACAAGCGAACTTATAAAAAGAGGAGCCACAGTAGCAAAAGACAATTGGAGAGCCGATTACACAGATGCACAATTTCTAGAAGGCGCAAGAAAGGTTATTGCCCAAAAGTCAAACATAAAAATATACAACACTTGAAAAGGGCACAAATCCATATTTGCCAAAAGATGCCAATCCAGGTTTAGAACACTCTGGAACTTGGAAAGTAGCCTATAATATACCTGGAATAAAAAGACTGGATGTTTTTACAGTCAAAACAATGAAAAAGCATTGAGAAATTTTTAAATAAAAAAATAGGAAACAGGAAGGAGAAACTTTGACTTTTTAGTTATTTTTAGTCCAATTCACATAGAAACCTTTGTAGTATCAACTTTAATTTGCATATTTTTTTATTTTTATATTCCAAGAATTTTTTTAAGAATGTAAACATAGAAAAAAATATTCAACAATTTTAGGTTATTTTTTTATTAATATTTAAAATAATCGACTCAATTTACAGGTTAATGTACCAAAATGAGCCTATAACCAACGTTATGCCAATACATCTTTGTAACTTTGCAGCAATTTTTCGCAGGATTATATCTAATTTTCAGGACAAAAATTTTTTTATAATGCTGTTTACTATTTAACTTTTTGGACCAGTTTTTAGCATTAATTTTACCTGGAATAATCTATTATCACGATAATTATTACGTATATTTTTTTATGATAATGCATGCGCTTATTGTATTTACAGCTTTTTTTGGATCCGCTTATTTAGGGTGGAAAACCTACAAAAAAAAGGACTTATTCAATCAATAATTACATTACTTCTCATATTTTTTTATATGCATTTATCTATAACTCTATTTTTTTAAAGGAATAAACGCAATGTTTTTTTAAGAACTCATATTATTTCACAAGTGAGTTTTATAAAACCAATCTGGCTATATGATATTGTTTTAATATTGACAATGATTTTTTTACAATTTTTTTGCTATATCTTCCAATTAAGAAAGAAAATAAATAAAAAAACGATATCAGATTAGTTTAATTTTGAAAATAAAAATAAATTTTTGAATTGTAAGATTAAGAGTGAAAAAAATTAAGAAGAAATAAAAGTACACCACTGATATTAGTATTATTATGTATATATGATTTTAGTATTTTGGTGTACTTTTTTTAATGGAAATATTATTCAGCTTTCAGTATGAGCCGCTTTTTTTCTTGTTCAAATTTTTTTCTAAAATAACTTTTTGTTATTTCAGCACGAAGTTCAGGTTTGATAGGATGAACTATGTCCTTAAATTCTCCATTTGGCATTCTTCTTGATGGCATTGCCACAAAAAGTCCGTTTTGTCCATCAATTATTTTTTTAATCCATGAACGACAAAACTTTCGTCAAATGTAATGTCGGCATAAGCCTTCAATCTTTCGATGTTTTTCTGTCTGTCTTCCAATTCTAATACGAATATCAGTTACTTTCATAAGTCTTCTCCTTGTTTTTATAGTTTTATTTTTCCAATACAATTATACCTTATTTATCGTAAAAAAACAAGAGAAAAATGATAAAGAATATAATATTTCCTTAATTTATTTAAAGTAACTTTAAGTACAGATTATCCAATTATCTCAATATAGTCTTCAATAAATTCTTTTTTTCAGACTTTCAGGCGGTAAATCCAGCACTTTTACCTTTTATATTTTTTTATTAAAATACTTTTATTTCAAAAAAATATCGCCTTTTTTTCACATCATAGGAAGATTTTTTTAGGATCTCCGTTTACAACGATGTTTCCATTATCTGCAAGTTCCTTTGCCACTGTTCTTCTTTTTTTATAATTCTTGTTACCTTTAAAAATTTATCTAAACGCATTTTTTTATTTTTACTCCTAAATTTTCATTATTTAGACATGTTCAATAGCCCTATTTTTTTATTTTTATTAAATTCTAAATTTTCATGGTTATCAAACAGGTTTATTTTATATTTTTTTCATTCCTTCATACCATGCTGTATTTGTTTCTACAAATCCTACATTATCATTTTCCTTCAGGAACAATCCTCTCACTTTACTCTTTTTATTGCTGAAAATATGCGGATTATCAGTTGTTGACTTAGCCATTAGGGCCTTTTTGATTTTTTCCTGATCTTCCTTTGACAAAGTTCTTGTATTAAACACAATTGGTCCATTATAAACAGGAATTGATTTTATAACTGTAAAACTTTTTCCTGCAAATTCTCCAAACGGTGCAACTGCTCCTTTTTTAACTTTATATGTAGCCCCTGAATTAAAGTCTTTTCCAGCAACTAATTCATATATTGTAAATGATTTTGGAATAGCAAATGTTGCAACATCAACATCCCCTTTAAATAATAAAACTTGAGTCCCAGGATGCGAGTTTCCAAACATAACTTTTGAAAATACCTTATTTCCCAACAATTCATCTGTATTTTTTAGCCCAAATTCCTTTACAATTACCTCTCCAGGCACTTTAAATCCAGATGTAGAACTGTTTGTAACAAATCCTATTGATTTACCTTTAATCTTTTTCAGGTCAAATCCATTCCCAGAACGGTATTTATCGGCATCTTTCCCTCTTACTGCAATAAAAGGCTGTAATAAAGGGCATCTTTTAACGTTCCACTTTCTCCTGAATTTGTCAGCACAGCCTCAATATCCTTTGTACGCTTTCTAGCATTCAAATATGCCTCTGCTCCAATATACGCAATTTGTGATTGCCCAGAAACAATATTTTCCACCGTAATATTATAATCAGTTGTCGTAACAATCTCAACCTTTTTTTCCCAGTCGCCTCCTGCACAATCCGAGCAAATTCTTCCCTTGACTTCTTCAATGAATCATTAGTTTCGTTTGGCAAAAAAATACAATTTTAATCGTATCATTCTTTTTTCCCGCAACTAATCGCAAATAAAAAAACTATTACCAGCAACAAACTTCTCAAAATATTTTTTTCATAATACCTCCGCCATAAAAATAATATAAAAATTTTTTTATATTATAACATTTGTTATTTTCATAGTCAATTCTAAAAAAATTTTTTTAAAATAAAAAAATCTTTTTTTGACAGATATACAACGCTAAATCCCGTTTAAAAAAATAGAAATTATATCGTGGACTTCGACCCTCATAACTATAGTAAAATTGCCTTAAAAACTGAACTCAAAAAGCTATGACTATTTTACTCAAATCCTGGATTTATATAATTTTTTTAGCAGTATAATTCGCCATTTAAATAGAAAAATAGCATAAAAAAATTTAAAAAAACAATTTTTTTCAAAAAAACCTCTCCAATTGAAAAAAACTCTTAATCTCACCTTTTTCCTGCTTCATCTTTTTTATCAAAAACTTCAATTTCTCCATTTTTCATTAATATCTTGTGCAATTCCCAGAACTTTTTCATTTCCAAATTTCAATTCTATCTTTTTATTCTTCAAATAATTTATTTCATTTATTTCCTTTAAAAATCTCTTCCCACGATCCATTTTCCAAATTTTTCACACAATATTTGAAATTCAGAAACAATATTTTTTTATAATTTCATCAATTTTCATATTTTTTTATTTGTTGCCTGTGTCAATGAAATTGCCTTATTTTTTTCAATTTTTTTCCGGCAATATATTATTTACATTTATCCCAATTCCAACAATATAGACATTCTCTGTTTTTTTCCATCAAAATCCCGCATAACTTCTTATTTTTCCAAGTAAACATCATTTGTCCACTTTAAATTTATACTCTAAATTTTTCTATTCCCCTTAATCCTTTTTATCGTTGCAAGCCCAGCAATTAAAGGCAATTTCAAAGTAATCCTCAATTTCCCAGTTTTTCCCTTTCCTCCAAAAAAGCTGAAAATAGCCATTCCCTCCATAGAAACCCAGTCATTCTGCCTACGTGCCCTCCCATGAGTCTGATTTTTTTAGCGCAAATAACGTCAAATTCCCTCATAATTCCTATGATTTCTTTCCAAATAATCATTCGTTGAACCCAATTCATTAAATTTATACAAATTTATATTTTTTTCATTTTTTTCTCCTTCTATTTATTAATTTAAAAAAAATACTCCCATTAAATATAATACTTCAAAATTAATGAGAGTAATGATTTATCTAAATATTATTAAAAGAACTCCTGCTGCTACAGCTGATCCAATTACACCAGCTATATTTGGTCCCATTGCATGCATTAGCAAAAAGTTTTTAGGATTTTCAGATTGTCCAATTTTTTGAACAACTCTTGCCGCCATTGGCACTGCTGAAACCCCTGCTGCTCCAATCATCGGATTTACTTTTCCTTTTGTGAATTTATACATTATTTTTCCCAAATAGCACTCCTCCCACTGTTCCGAAAAGAAAATGCAATTAATCCAAGAATAATGATTTTTTTATCGTTACAAAATTTAAAAAATGCTCTCCGTCAGCAGTTGCTCCAACTGTCATTCCAAGTACAATTGTAATACAGTATAGCATAGCTCCTCTTGCATGTTCAACTAAATTTGAAACAACACCTGCTTCCTTTATTAGATTCCCAAGCATTAGCATTCCAATTAGCGGAGCTGATGATGGAACTAAAAGAATAACAATGATTGTTACTGCAATTGGAAAAAAATTATTTTTTTCTCTTTGGCTCACAAATCTAAGTCTGCTTCATTTCAACCATTCTTTCCTTTTTTTAGTTGTCAATAATTTTATAATTGGCGGCTGAATTACAGGCACAAAGAGCCATATAGGAATAAAGCTGCAATGGCAATTGATCCCAGTAAATGCGGCGCCAGTTTTGTTGTCAAAGTAAATAGCAGTCGGTCCGTCAGCTCCTCAATAATTCCAATCGAAGCCGCTTCCTTTCCTGTCAATCCCAGCAAAATTGCCCCAAGAAATGCCACAAAAATTCCAAGCTGAGCAGCTGCTCCCAGCAAAAAGGCTTTTTCGGATTTGCAATAAGCGGTCCAAAATCAGTACTTGCTCCTATCGCCAAAAATATTAATGGCGGATAAATTCCCAATTTTACTCCTTGATACAAATAGTAAAGAAGTCCACCCTTTTCCATAAGTCCTTCATTTGCCACAGCAGGTAAGTTTGCAAGCAGCATTCCAAATGAAATTGGGAGCAGCAAATAAGGTTCGTATTGTTTTTTTATTGCTAAATATAGCAAAATTAGGGAAATTATTATCATGATTAGCTGCCTTCCAGTTATCATAGATATTCCTGTTGTCCCGTAAAGAATTTTTAGTAGTTCCATTTGAAAACCATCCTTTCCTTAGGTTTTTAGTAATATTGAATTTAAAGTAATTTAGGATAATACTGCCAAAAACATCATCAGTATTTACTTTATCACCTTTAGTCACTTTAATTTCATTTATAACTCCATCGCAAGGTGCTACAATTGGATTTTTTCCATTTTCATCGCTTCTAAAATGATAATTTCATCTCCAGCTTTTTCACCTTTTCTCCGGTTTTTACTTTTTACATCCACAATAAGTCCCTGCATTGGAGCTTTTTATTACTTCATTTTTTTCCCAGTTTCCCCTTGTAAAGGTGGATTTTTCATTTTTGTCTATTTTTTTGTTTACCTTTTTGAATCAGCTTTGAAGTTTCAATGTTTCCATCTTTTTCTGTAACTTCTTCCACTTCCACTTCATAAACTTTTTTCTCCAATTCTGATTTTTATACAGTTTAATCATATTTGTCATGCCCCTTTGTATTTCCAGATTTTATTTTTATTTCCCTAATACTTCTTATTTTTTTATACGGCTATTCTTATTATCCCCGGCCGCTTCAATCAGAGCCGCCATCATTGCTGCCATCATAGTTTCATCTTTTATTTTTTTCCATACTAAATTTTTTTCTTTTTTTATCCAATTCCTTTTTCACTGCTTTAATTTTTTTCAGACTTTTTCCAAAATTCTATTATCATTTGTTTTTTTATTATCTTCATTTTTTCCCTCAAAAATTTGAAAAAAATATTTAAAAAAAATGATAACATAAATGAAATTAAAAATAATATGAAAAAAACAATTAACATACTTACAACTGAAATATAAATCGCATCTGCAAATGTTACAGCCGAATTTCCAAACAAAAATACTTTTTCATATTTTAATTATTCCTTTCATTTTCTATAAAATATCACAAAAAAACAACTTCTAATTACAAAAAAACCTAACATTTATCCAAAAATTATTTAGAGTAAAAATTATATAAAAACCGAACTGAAAAAAATTACAACTGCTTATTCAAAATTTAGTTTAATTAATTTTCACAAGTTCGATTTTTAATGGATTCAAATATTTTTTTATTACTTTACTTTGTAATAACTGTCAAACTTTTTCCTTATGCGAAAGTTTCATTTTATTTCTAAGATGAACCATATCACTTACAATTTTTTTCTTCTGTATGAGTTAATTTTTCCCCAATCTATCAGGTTTTTCCTTATCACGAGTCTTATTTATTTCCGTATCAAGTTCTAATATTTTTTTCAAGTAATGTTTTTTTATTCCAAGCAGTATTTTTCATACCAATCTGTTATTTCCTTTAACTTTCTTTTGAAATAATCTATATCTAAATTCATTTTCCACCTCTCTTTGAGTTACCAAATCCCCTCCAGAACCGGGATAATAGAACTCATCAAAAAAATAGCCTATTTTAAGTCCCGATCTTAAAGAAGTCTTACACCACAGCTAAAAAGTCATCAATTTACCACATCCTAATTTTTTTAAAAAAATCACTTCAATATTTTTGAACACTTATTTCATCTTTTGATTTTTTTGTTTTTCTGTTTCCTTTAAATATTTTCGCTTCATATTTTTTTCCTTCAAATAATTTTTTTGCAATTTGAGGAAAAACACGCATAAAGTCAATACATCTTCATCAGACTTTGCCAAGACTTCCAATTTCATTTTTTCATCGTATCATATTCATTTTTTGCAGCAAATCGGCAGGTCTTCCAGTAAATACCTTATCATTTCCAATTATAACCGACTTAATTTCACTAGAAATTTCCACAGGTGATTTCCCGTACATTCCCTTCACATAATCTTTAATTTCCTTCGGAATCATCTTATATCTTTGTCCTGTCAAAACATTAAATACCGACTGCGTTCCAACCATTTGGCTCATTGGAGTTACTAATGGCGGATAACCTAGATCTTTTCTTACCTTTCGGAATTTCACGAAGCACATCTTCATATTTATCTTCCGCTCCCTGCGCCTTCAATTGCGACACAAGATTTGAAAGCATTCCTCCAGGCAGCTGATATTCCACAATGCTTGGCTCTACCGCAAGAGCCTTTGGATTTAATGTTCCATTGTCAATGTATTTTTTTCTTATTGGCTTAAAATACTCTGCAATTTCCTTTAAAAGTTCAAGATCCAATCCTGTATCGTATTTTGAGCCTTGCAAAGTTCTGACAAGCGATTCTGTAGGTGGCTGTGAAGTTCCACCTCCAAAAGGCGAAATTGCCGTATCTACAATATCCACTCCAGCCTCAATTGCCTTTAATGTGCTCATTCCAGCTAATCCCGCAGTTGCATGCGTATGTAATTCAAGTGGAACTTTCAAAATGCTTTTTAACTCGCCTACAAGTTCATAAGCCATATTTGGAAGCAGAATTCCAGACATATCCTTTATAGCGATGGAATCTGCTCCCATGCTTTGCATTTCCAAAGCCAGTTTTTTATAATATTCAATCGTGTGAACTGGGCTAATTGTATAGCAAATAGCAAGCTGGCTATGCCCTCCATATTTTTTAGTGCTTTCAGATGCCTGTCTTATATTTCTCGTATCATTCAAAGCATCAAATGTTCTAATAATATCAATTCCATTTTTTATTGAAAGTTCAACAAACTTATCCACAATATCATCTGCATAATGCCGATAACCAAGTAAATTTTGTCCCTCTCAAAAAGCATTTGCAGCTTTTGTATTTTTTTAAACTCTTTTTCCTAATTTCCCGCAGTCTTTCCCACGGATCTTCATGTAAAAAAATCTAATTGCCGCATCATAAGTTGCACCACCCCAGACTTCCATTGCATAATATCCAACTTTATCCATTGTTTCTATTATTGGAAGCATTTCAGCAGTTGTCATCCTTGTTGCCATAAGTGACTGATGCCCATCTCTTAACGATGTTTCTGTTATTTTTACTCTTCCCATAAAAACCTCCCTGTTTTAAAGCTGTCATAAAATAAACAGTTAATCTACTCAAAATACGATGGTCCAGCATTTACAATATGTTCTGGCATATTTGGATATTTTGTTTCAAAATTTTCCCTAAACATTTTAGCAAGTTTTTTAGCAGCCGCTTCATAGGCTTCCTTATTTGCCCACGTATCTACCGGATTTAACAGTTCACTTGGAACATTTGGGCAATATTGCGGAATTTCCAGGTTGAAAATATCATCGTGTCTGTATTCCACTTCATCTAAATCACCGTTTAACGCTGCTGTTACCATCGCCCTTGTATATGTTAAGTTCATACGATTTCCAACACCGTAAGGTCCGCCAGACCAACCTGTATTTATTAAAAATACTTTTGTATTGTGAAGATCTATCTTTTTACCCAGCATTTCTGCATAAACTGATGGATCAAGCGGCATAAATGGTTCTCCAAAGCAAGTTGAGAATGTAGGCTGCGGTTCTGTAATTCCACGTTCAGTTCCAGCCAGCTTAGAAGTAAATCCTGTTACAAAATGATAAATTGCCGCATCTCTCGAAAGTCTTGAAACAGGCGGTAAAAACACCAAATGCATCTGCTGTCAAAAATATTACAACATTTGGAATTCCTCCAATTCCAGGAATTTGTGCATTTTTTTATATGATTAATCGGATACCCAACTCTTGTATTTTTCAGTTAAAGCTCTTGTCATAAAAGTCAAATTCACGTGTACTTGGATTCATTACGACATTTTTCCACAAGACTTCCAAATTTTTATCGCATTATAAATATCAGGCTCGTGTTCTGGAGCAAGATTTATACATTTTTGCATAACATCCTCCTTCAAAGTTGAAAAATGCTATGATCTGACCATCCATGTTCATCATCTCCGATTAACTTACGGTTAGGGATCTGTTGAAAGCGTAGTTTTTTTCCAGTTCCTGAAAGCCCGAAAAAAATATAGCAGTCTGTCCAGTGTTTGGATCCATATTGGCAGAACAGTGCATAGGCAATACATCCATTTCAGGCATTACAAAGTTCATTATTGAAAATACGCTTTTCTTTATTTCCCTGAATATTCTGTTCCGCAAATAATTCCAACTTTTTGCTTCATAATCAATAATTATTGCAGCCGATGAATTTATTCCATCAATTTTTTTGCATTGCATTTAAATCCTGGCGCCGCAATTACTGTAAAGTCAGCATGTCCATAATCCTTTAATTCTTCCTCTGTCGGACGGATTAAAAGGCGATGTATAAATAAATTTTGGCTAGCTCGTTCATTTATTATTCTAAATTTCTTTCTGCAGGCTGGATCTGCTCCCGCCATTCCATCAAATATAAATATTTCCCGATTTTTGCAAATATGCAATCAATTTATTATAAATAGAATCAAATTTTTTTCTTTTTCAATAGGCTTATTCACATTCCCCCAAGCAATTTTTTTCATGAACCCCTGGAGTGTCAACAATATATTTATCCTTAGGCGAACGTCCTGTATACTTCCCTGTCGTCACAACCAAAAGCTCCACTGTTTGACAATGTACCTTCCCCTCTTTTTTTAATGCATGTTCAACAAGTTCCGCAGGTGTCAAATTTCTATAAATTTGGATTACATTTACTATTCCTAATTTTTTTCCAAATCTTTTTGTTACTTTTTTTCATAATACTCCCTCCGTATTTAAAAAAATTTGTAGTCATTTGTAAAAAAATAAATGTATTTAATAAACCAATATCTTTTTATTTCAACAAAGGTCAATATTCTTTAAATTTCCTAGTCTTTACTTTTTACAATCAATCTATCATAAAATTAGCAATTAACACCAATAAAACAAAAAAATCCCTACTTTTTATGTAGGGAAACACAAAAATATTTTTTTAATTTTTGAATTTGTTTTGGGTTATGTTAAATTTATAATAATATTTTTATAAAAAAATAAATACAAAATTCTTTTTGATATTAAATCTTAAAAAGCAATTTAAATTTACAATTTAGATACATATCAAAAAAATTACAATTTTATAGCCAGCAGTTTTTTTAATATGTATCAAAAAAATCCGCTAACACTGATCTTTAATACAAACATTACTCTATTCTAGCCATATAATTGCCTAAAAAGCATATTTAACATTATTTTTTTCCCTACACTAGTATTATCCCACATTTTTTTCCTAAAAGTCAATATTTTTAAAATTTTAATTAAAAGAATATTCTATGAAAGATTAAATTTATTATAAAGATATACTGTGATATAAATTAAAAAAATAATATGATTATGAAGTATCCCTAGACCCTTAACCATCGAACTTATTCAAGATTATCCATAAATACTCTTTAAATATTCTCGTTTAGTTTTTTTGCAAAAATAAATTTGAATAACAACCATATATTGTGGTATAATAATAACAAGTTGTAAACATAAATGGAGAAAATGATAAAATTAATTTTTACTAGATGTAGATGGAACACTGACCGATGGTGGAATCTATCTTGGAAATAGTGGCGAAGAACTAAAAAAATTCAATGTAAAAGACGGCTATGCCATCGTAAATGTACCAAAAGCTCGGCATTGAATTTGGAATTATTACAGGTGGAAAATCTGAATTATTAAAAAGACGTGCTGAAAAAAACTAAAAAAATAAAATACCTTTTTCCAGGGAATTTCTGAAAAAGACTTTAATACTGGATGAAATTATAAATCAAACAGGACTAAAGGAAGAAGAAATAGCCTACATGAGCGATGATCTAAATGACATGGCAATCATAAAAAAAAATCGGTTTTTTTCTGGAACTCCGCTAGATGGAGCAAACGAAGTAAAAATCAATCGCTGATTTTATTTCTACCAAAAAAACAGCGGTGAAGGAGCAGTACGTGAATTTATAGAAGTTATTTTTAAAAAAAGAAAATTTATTTCAAAAATTTTTTTATCAATCATAAAATAAATTAAATTTTTCATTAAACAAGACCTTAAATATTCATATTAAAGAATTTTTATTTGAAATTGACAAAAGTTATTTTTTTATTAATATTTGTTTTTTTGTTTTTCAAACGTAAAAGGGGATCAGTCGCCATCCCTTTACAATCCCCGCTTGTCTAAGCATTTTTTTGAAATGAAAATTGAAACTCGCTTTTTTTAATAAAAAGTTCTTATAAAATTTTTTTAAACTAATTACAATTTAAAAATTTTGAAAAAAAGCTCAAACAGTCAATTTCATTCCAAAAAAATCACGACGTTCTAATTCAATTATGATGGATTATTTGACTAAAACAAATATCAAGCAAAAATTTCGTTAAAGAAAAAAAATAACTGTTTGAGATTTTTGGAATATATTTTTAAATTGTATTCAGTTATCTGTGTCAAGATAACTTTGATTCAAAAATCGAGTTTTATTTTTTTCTTTATAAGAAAAGTTTTGCGTAAGCCAGGGTTGTAAGGGCGTGGCGTTTGACGCCCTTACGTTAAAAAAATTAATTAAGAAATAAAGGAAAAAAACAATTATTCATAAAAAAATAATCTATGAAAATGTAAATTATAAAAATCTCAAATATGAATCTTTAGGAAATAGATTTAGAATGGATTTATTAATTAAATAAAAAAATAATCAGAAAATATAAAAAAAATTATTTTTTTAGGAGGAAATAATGGCAATAAAATATTTGGATGCCAAAAGGCTAAAATTAGTGTTTATTGGCGGTGGAAAATGGGTTACAAAACATGAGGAGCTTTTTAAATGAACTGAATGTTTATCCAGTTCCTGATGGAGATACTGGGAGTAATATGTCAATGACATTAAATTCGATGATAAATGATCTGGAAGAAAAGACAGATGAAAAAAATAAAAAAATGCCTCAGCTTATAGATGTAGTTGAAGAGGCTGTGTTGATGGGAGCTCGTGGAAATTCAGGGACAATTTTGTCACAAGTAATCACAGGGGTTTTTAAGAGGATTGGTGAAAAAAGTTAAAGCTGTTACCAAAAGATGTGGCAGAAGCTCTTGTGAGCGCAAAGGAAACTGCTTATAATGCTGTAAGTGAACCTGTTGAAGGGACAATGCTTACGGTTATTAGAAAAAAATTTCTGAAAAAGGCTACAGAATGTGCTGAAAAAAATTTGAAGATTTGGTGGCATTTTTTTGAAGGAGATTGTAGAGGCTGGGAAAAAAAGGCTGTGGATGAAACGCCTGAACTGCTTCCAAAATTGAAAAGAGGCTGGAGTAGTTGATGCTGGTGGAAAAAGGGCTGTTTTTTTCTTTTTTTGAGGGATTTTATAAGGTTACAACTGAATTGAACCTGCTAACTGAATTGCAAAAGGCTCAAGTTAAGGAAAATGAATTTGACAAGACAATAGCAAATATTAATCATGATCCTGAAAGCATACATTTTCCAATACTGTACTGAATTTATCATTTTAAATGGTAACTTTGATACAGATGAATATAAAAAGCGTGTGCTGGAATTGGGAGATTCTGCTGTATTTGCACAAACTTCTAAAAAGTTTAAGACTCACATTCATACAAACCATCCTGGAAAAGCGATTGAAATCGCATTGGAATATGGACCGCTGGAAAAAATGAAGGTGGAAAATATGAAGTTACAGCACGATAATTTGCAAATTTTTCAGTGAAAAAGGATGAAGCAAAAGATTTTTGCAAATAAAAAAATTGATAAGACAAAATCAGCCTTTGTGATTTTGGCGGATTCTGAAAATTTGAAGGATGAATTTTTAAAACTTGGTGCAGATGTGGTAATCTTGGGAGGACAAAGTAAAAACCCAAGTGTTCAGGAAATATTGAATGCCATTGGAAAAACTGAAAAGGAAAATGTTTACATTCTTCCAAACAATAAAAAAATGTAATTACAACAGCAAAAATGGCAGCTGAAAAAAATCTAAAAAAACAGTTGTTGTTCTAAATACAAAAAAACAATGCTTGATGGATATTATTTTTCTAAGAAATAAAGATACTGACATTGATGAGTTAAAAGAAGCAGCTTCCAGAAACTATTCCGTGGAAATTACAAAAGCTGTAAGAGATACAAAAATTGAAGACTTGTCAATAGAAAAAGATGACTTTATCGGGCTTGTAAACGGGAAAATAAAATATGCAAAAAAATCATTAAAAGAAGTGGCAGATGCAATATTAGATGACTTGGTAACTAAAAATACAATAACTGCAGTTGTTGTAAGCGGAAATGAAAAAGGATGAAAGCTTTCACAAAAAAAGTATTGAAGAAAAACTGGCAGGATTGAAAACTGCAAATATTAATGGAAATCAGGAAAATTACTATTATTACTTGTATATTGAAAATAAAGATCCAAATATGCCTGAAATTGCTATTTTAACAGATTCTGTATCAGATTTGACAGATGAAGACATCGAAGGGCTTCCAATAAAGGTAGTTCCTTTAAGAATTGATATAAACGGGGAACTTTATAAGGATGGAGTAGAAATTTCAAAATCAGAATTCTGGCATCAAATGTTGGATAATAATGCGAGAATTAAGACATCTCAGCCATCACCGCAAGACTTTTTAAATGCCTATAATAAGTTATTTGAAAAAGGATATAAAAAGATTATTTCAATACATCCATCATCAAAATTAAGTGGAACAATACAAGCGGCAAAAGTTGGAAGAAGTCTTACAAATAGAGAAAATGACATAGAATTAATCGACAGTTTAGGAGCTTCGTTACTGCAAGGATTCCTTGTGCTGGGAGCGGCAGGAAAATCAGTAAGGGGAGAAAGTTTTACAGAAATTATCAACTGGGTAAATAACTTTAGAACTAAAGGTAAGCTTCTTATGATTATTCCAGACTTGAAATATCTTGAAAAAAAGGCGGAAGAATTGGAAAGGCAAGTTCAACAATAGCTGGAGCATTGAACATGAAACCTATCTTGACTGTAAATCAAGGGAAGTTACAGTTGAGAAAAAAAGTTCTTAGTGAACGCAATGCACAAAAAAATACATTGAAAAAAATATATTGAACGTGAAAGTAAAAAAACAAAGCATCGTACTTATGAGCGGATGGGGTGGAACTCCAACTGAACTTGAAAATGTTGTGAGAATTTATTCAGAAGTGGAAAATAATCCAAAAATTAACTCATTGATATTAAATAGGAAATCAGGGGCGGTAATAGGAGCTCATGCAGGCCCAGTTTATGGAGTATTCATATTCCCAAGATTAAGTTAATTAATTACAAAATTAAATTTTTAAACATAAATAAGCAGAAAGAGGTACAGCTTTTGAAATTTAAGTTTTTTTGATGAAATAAATTCAACAAATACATATTTACGACGACAGCTAAGAATCGAAGAATTTGAAGTAATCGTAGCAAAAAAACAGACAGATGGAAAAGGAAAAAAAGGGACAGCACATGGATTTCAAGCGAAGGTGCCGCCCTCTTTTCCTTCGGTGTCAATGACAATTATGAACTGGATGAAAAAAATTACAATTTTTACAGGATATATTGTCTATAAAGTACTAAAAAAATTATATAGAAAATAAAGAAAAAGCTGACTTTCAAATGGCCAAACGACATTTATTATGAAAACAAAAAAAATATGCGGAATTCTTTGTGAAAAAAAGTAAGAGATCACATAATAATCGGTATTGGAATAAACATCAACAACACCGATTTTTGGAATATTCCGTGAAAAAAAGCAATCGCACTTGTGGAAATTACAGGAAAAAAACACTCAGTACAAAAACATAATAGAAGAAATCGTTTCAACTTTTTGAAAATGAATTCCATAGTTTAAACAGAGAATGGGAAAGCATATTGCACATAGTAAATGAAAAACAGTTATTTGAAAGGCAAAAAAATAGTAATTCAGAAAAAAATGGAAAATTTTCAGAAAAGGAATATAGATTTTTTTACGTGTAGATAGAAGAGGCAGAATTTCAATTATTGCTAGAGGAGATAGTGATGAACTGAAATTTTTCTTCGTTGGAATTTAAAGTTCTATAAAATTTAATTAAAAAAATTTTAACTTTAAATTTTTTTAATAATTTTGAATTTTAAAAGACTGCTGAAAAAAATTCTTAGCAGTCTCTTTTTTTATAAAAAAATTCTTTTTTTATTATTTCTAATATTATATTATTATTTCCCCATATGGCAGGAGAATCATAAGACTCGATCTGGAAATACACCATACTCTAATTTTTATTTTTTTAAGTTATTTTTCTTTTTAAAAATGATTCAACTTTTTTTCTTTTTAAACTTACAGGTTTACCGGAACAGCAATTTATAATTCCAGTTATATCAGTTTGTAAAAGCCGCTTTTGAAATCATCTCTGCTAATATCTCTATATTAATAAAGTCATATTTATTTTTTTCCTGTAGTAAATGGAAAAAGTTTTTAGCACCTTCTTCTTCTTTTTTTGTAATATTTTTAGAAAAAAAATAGAATTATTATTCCTATCATCACCTTGTATATAAAATACTCTAAGCCATTTTTATTAATAATTCCTTATCGCTCTCTTCTAATATTTTTCAAAGATTGTCTCAAAAGTCTATTTTTTTGCTATACCATAAAAAAAGAAATAGGATTAGCACTAGTATTGTTATCAACTTCTCCTTCCCAGTATCCAATTTCATGCATAGTTCCTATAACATTTATATTTTTTTATACCAAATTCATAAATTTTTTTCTTAAAAATTTATAATGTAGTGAAATATCCTCAAGATGAGTAATAGAATTATGTACAAAACCATTTCTCCATGCTAAATGAATACAGGTATTCACATTCTCTAAATTAGAAAAAAAGATAATCTGTATTTTTCAAATATATTAGCTTCTATTTTTTTACTTTATCATTTATTTTATTTAAAGAAATATCAACAGCTACTACTTCAATGTTATTATTTAACAAATAATTTATAACATTTTTTTCCTATATATCCATTAGCTCCTGTTACTAAAAACCTTTCGTTTCATTTATTCTCCTAATCATTTACCAAATAAATTATTTTTTTATATTTTTTTATACATTTCCTTATTTCTTATTTTTTTCTTTCCTTATCAAAAAAACCATCCCCATTTATTAAAAATATTTTATAGCTGAGTTTATATGTGCCATCATCATTTTTCGTGTTTTTATAGGATGCTTTTTCCATGTTTATGAATTATCTCTACTTCAGGATAAAAATATCACTTTGTATTTTTTTGTCCAATTCTTCTACACAAATCATAATCTTCCATATACATGAAATACCTAGTATCAAACATTCCAACATTTTTTTCAAAATATCTGTTCTTATAAACATAAGACATCCAGATAGAATTGGAACTTCCATTATTGAATTATAATCACACCATCTCATCTCATAATTATAATCCATTTTTATCTACAATAGATTTTATCGGAAAAAAATCTTCTAAATATTAAATTTAATGGTGTAGGCAATAACCTGCAGGATTTATTTACCTCTCCACTGGATTCATATATTTTTCGGTCCCTATCTGCCCAATTTCAGGATTTTTTTCTCATATAATCAATCATTTTTTTCAATAGTATTTTTCTTCAAAAATTATATCAGCATTCAATATTATATGAAATTCTGCTTTTTTTCTTTAAAAATTATCATCCATTAATTTTTTTAACACAATATTATGACCTGATCCAAATCCATTATTTGAATTATTAAAGATATATTCTATTCTATCATCTGAAAGATTTTTTTATAAAAATTTCTCAAAGTATCCTTTTTCAGAATTATCTGATATCCATAGTTTAAATTTTAATTTTGTTTTTTTGAAAACAACCTATGATTTGAGTTAATTCCTTTTGGTCAGTATTATAAGTCACTATACAAGTCTGTAAAGTCATACATACAAAATCCTCCACTCTTTTTTTATTAATAAGATTATAACATCTTAAGTTTAATCAAACAATTTAAATATTTCAAAATTTTTTTATATTTTTTTCCCATTTTTTTAGTTTCAAAATTGTATTTCTTTATTACCTTTGCTGGATTTCCAACAGCAATGCAGTTTTCTGGAATATTTTTTTAGAAACAACAGAATTTGCTCCAATTATAGAATTTTTTTCCAATTACTGTTCCTGGCAATACAGATACATTTTCTCCAAGCCATACATTTTCACAAATTTTTTTACTGGTTTTGTAAAAATTCTTCTTTCCTTTGCAATTTCTTCAGGATTAGAATGTTCAAAGTCTTTTTGAAAATGAATAATTTCCATGATTTAAGTCAGAAATATAAACTTTGCTTGCTATCAGTACATTGTCTCCTATAATTAATGAATTTGCACATGACAAATGGACATAATCGTTAATTTGAACATTATTTCAATTATTAATTGAGGTGTATTTCTATTTTTTTATACTTTTTAGCATTATGTGAATCTTGAAAATTATATGCTTCAATTCTGCAGCCAGTTCCAGTTGTAAAATTTTCTCCAAATTTTATATACTTTTTTCCTCTCATATCAAAAGGAAATCGAATTAACCTAGCTTTTTGGAAAAAAAATATTTTTTTGTTTTTAATAAAATTAATTCCCAATTTCCACAATTCATAAAATGATTTTTTTCCATATTTTACCTTTCCATATTTTTATTTTTAAGTCTACTATATTTCCTCATAAATCTTTTCAAGCATTTCTACAGATTTTTTTCCACTCAAATTTTTTTGCCTGTTCCAATCCTTTTTTGCACCATTTCTTTTTTTAGTTCATCATCTGACAAAAATTTTTTTATATGCTTCAAAAATTTCATTTTCATTAAAAAGGATCTACCAACATTCCAGCATTTCCTGCTACTTCAGGCATTGAAGAAATATTTGATGTGATTACCGGTGTTTTTGATGCCATAGCCTCTAATATCGGCATTCCAAAACCTTCATATAAAGATGGAAAAAAACAAAAAAATCTGTGCAAGTTTATAAATAGGAACTTTATCTTCTTCATCAATATATCCAGTAATTATAATATCCGTTCCCATTGATTCAATCAGTTTCATAATATTATCATATTTCCAGCCTTTTTCTTCCCACAATCACAAGTTTTTAAATCATCATTAATTTCCTTTTTTTATATTTTTTTAAATGCTTTCACAATTCTTTTCAATATTTTTTTCGGGGTTCAATTGTTCCCAAATATAAAATATAATTTTTTTGGCAAATTATACTTCTTTCTAATATTTTCAAGTTCAGATTTAGAATATTTGTAAGAATATTTTTTTGTAAATCAATTCCAGGAGTTACAATTTTTTTATCTTTTTTTCATCTATATTAAAATGTTTAATAATATCAGCTTTTAGCACTTTTCAGAAATAGTTATAATTAAATCAGATCTTTCAGCAGCATATTTATATTCGCTAATAGTTTTCATACCACCCATAGTTTCAGGTGCAGAAAAAAAATACAGTATCGTAAATTGTAACAATTACTTTTTCCTTTTATATTTTTTTAGGAATTATAAAATTAAAAAAATGATATATATCAGATTTTGTATTCATCAAAAAAATTATAGCTTATTTTTTTAATTTTTTTGAGTTAAAATGCTATAAATTCTATATGAAATAAATTTATTTTTGCTTTATTTTTTTATATCATAGTTAATTTGTTCCTTAACATTATGCCTATTCATAAAATTTATAAATTCACCAGTATAATCATTCTTATTATTTTTGAACCAATCCTTTTACAATATTAAAAATATACCAGCCAACTCCTGTTTTTAGGTCCTACAGCCCACTGAATTTCAAGTGAAATTTTTTTCTTTCCATATTTATATAACTCCTTTTTTTATAAATTCCATATTTAAATTACTTTACTTTAAAAAGTATGATTATACAATTTAAAAATATTTATCCCTTATCACATCATTTCCAAAAATTACTATAATAGTATTCTTTAAAAATTATAACTTTTTATTCTTTTTTTAAATAATTTAAAAATTTTATTTTTCTAAATTTATAACATCATTCTCTACTAAAAAAATTCCTTATTAATAATAACTTCAGGAATTGCCGATACATTTGAAGCAAAGACAGGCTTATCATGCAAATATCCTTCGATAATAGGAAGCCCAAAAACCTTCCCCATATTTTTGCCAAAACTGTAACAATATCACAGTCTTTATAGTATTTTCTTATTTTTTTCATCTTCTAAAAATCCCATTAATTCAATATTATCTAATTTTTTTATTTTTTTATCTCATCTCTATATTTTTTTCAATCAAAGGTCCTTTTTCCAGAAACCTTTATTTCAAAAATTTTTTTATTTCTTTGTGCAAAGTCTCAATAAGTAATTCTAAATTTACTCTTTCTTCAATACTTCTTACTGTAAATATTTTTTTACTTTTTTTAGAATCCCAAATTTCTTTTTCCAAATTTTACTTTTTACTTTTTCAAGTGGAGTAGTGTTATAAATAATAATAAAGTTATCTTTATTATAAAGTGATTCTTCTTTTGTAAATTTCGATATAAAATGCACTAATTTACTTTTTTTATAGACTGCTTTTTTTCAATAAATTTAAAAATATTTTTTTAAATCTATGATTGGTTTGGGATGATAAATAAAAAAAGCCCATCATGAACAGTAAATATATCTGTTTTTTTCAAAAAGAAAAAAAACTCATCAAATAATTATGAGAATGAATAACACATTCAGCATTTCTACACAATTTATTTAAAAAAATGTATTTAATTTAAAAAAATCTAAATAAATCATGCTTTATTGATATACATTTTATATCATTCCAAAAAAATTCCTCATCTTTTTCACCAAAAAAATAAATAATATTTTTTTACATTTTCTGGCAATGCCATAGATTGAGATAATATAACATTTTTCTACTCCACGTTTATATATAAGTGGATTATTAAATCAAAATATATAACAATTTTTATCTTTTTCCCATACTCTTTTTTTAAACTTCTTTCTATATTTTATAAAAAAATTATTTGTGATAATTTAAATAAATTATCTATTATCCAAAAAGTAAAATATCAAATAATTCCTTCCAATTTTTTTACAAAAATGGTTTTTTTCAATATTTTTTTCAAAAATTTCCATCAAATTCTATATTTTTTTCATATTTTCATCATCATTTATCAACATTTCCATCTTTTTCAGCTAATTTTTCAGCATCATCAGGCCCAAAAAAAACATTACTTTTTTTCATAAGTTCCCAGTGTTTCATGCGCATATTCCAAATCTGCCAAAATTATATTTTTTTACCAAATGCCTTCGCTTCTGAAATAGGCAATCCCCAAGTTTCTAGTTTAGAAGGAATATCACTGTTTCTATTTTACTATAATATTTCATCAAATTTTCTCTTGTTTGTAATCCAATAAATTCAATACATTTTTAAACGGCCATATTTTTTTCAACAATTTCCTTTGAATAAATATTTTCATTTCCATCTATTGTCAAATATACCTTAAAATTTTTCAATATTTTTTTATTTTCTAATATTTCAACAGCTTTTACAAATGACTTCAAAATTTTTTTAAAAAAATTCTAGGAAATGAAGGATATAAAAAAACTATTTTTTTACTATTTTTTTATATTTTTTTACAATTATTATTTGAATCATCTATAACAACATTAGGATGAGCAACAACCACATTTTTTTATTTTTAAAAATTTTTCTTAAATCTTTTTCTAATCCAATCCTGCTGAACCACAACAAAATTATTTTTTTAATATTAATTTTATAAATATATTTATAAAATCTAGAAAACATAAACATCTTAAATTCATTAATCATATCCTTTCTCTTCATATCATAAAAAAATAATAGAGTTGTGACAATAAACTACTCTTTTATCTGCTACTACATTTGGAGTCATATCATGCAATGAAAACCATAAATAAGGCTTTAGTTTCTTTGACAATCTTTTTGAAATAAAAAAATATTCATAATAAAATCTCTTTAAATAACTTTTTTTAGAATCCATAAATTCAATAAACTTTATTTTTTTGAATCAAATTCAGAAAAAAAGTTCCTGTTATGTACAAGAGCCACTATTTCATAATTTTTCTAAAAAAATATTTTCTCTACACATCTAAGGCATTCCTTATAAATGGTCAATGGACCGCCTTCAATCAGGTTTATTCCTGACAAAACTATTGTTTTTTTGTTCATAATATCTCCTGAATTTTTTTAATAAAAAAATCATAACCAACTTAAATAACCGTGATTAAAAAAATATTTTTATTCTTAATTTAATGCTTCATCTGAGGCTTTTTCCATTGATTTGTTATATATCTTAAATTCAAATATAAATCTTGACATTAATACATCTTTTTTTCCATATCTTTCTTCTATATTTGATTTTTATGCTATATTCGCAAAAAGCATTCCTAAAATCAAAGTATGATAAAATTTTTTTCTTCTTTTTGCATTATCATAATAACTCATGGGATTTAATAATACTTTCTGTAAAAAGTTCTGTATATTTAGTAATATCTTTTAATAGTAACGCATTTATCATTTTCTTATTTTTCATAACGAAACACTAGACTTTTTTTCCATTTTTTTATCACAGTTATTTAATTGTTATTGTGCTGTTAGTGACTTATTTTTTTATTTTTTTGTTGAATATAAATAATTTAGAAAAAAATATAGTTCAATACAATTACAATAATATTCGATAAAATCTTAATTCCCACACTAAATATTCCCTGTTGTGAATAACTAATGTATTTTTACCACAAAAAAATCTACCCCAACTACAACAAAAAAATCTGATCAATAATCGCAGTTAAACCTCTTGCTAGTATAAATTGTATAAATTCTTTGATAGCCTTTTTTACCATTATTTTTTTACTTTCAAAAACCCATATTTTTATTAGTAAAGTATTGAAATAAAACACAAATGATAGTGTCTAATATATTTTCCGAGACCTGTTGATATTTTTGCATTTTGTCACAAATATATAAAATAAAACTATATTTAATATGGTAGCAATTACTCCAAAAAAATAAGATATAATAAAGTTTCTTTATTTAGTATTTTTTTCTTATAATCTCATATAGCATAAAATATCCTTTCAATTCTATTTTTTTATTGTACCTTATATAGTTTAACATTTTCAACCCAAAAAGTTTTTAGAAGTATTATTTAATACTGTAAACTCAATATCCTTTGTTTCTGTTAATAGTTCAAATTCTATATTAACTTTCTCTTTGTTACTTGAGATATTTTTTTAATTTTAGTATCACCTACACCTCTATTTTTTTGATACTGAAAAATAACCCGTTTGAATTTAATGGGATTTTGTTAGTAAATTCTACTCTATATTTTCCAGGAGATAGAGTTAGATATGGTCCAAATAAAACACCATCTTTTTGGAATTTTTTTATTTTTTTCCATTTTTCTCTCATGGCTCCATTCGTATAACTCTGTGCTTCAAGAATACTATTGTTGTATTCAAACCATTTATTATTTTTTTATATCGTATCTACAAACATTTTTTTAAATTATTTAAAATTATCCAAGAAATAACACTTCCCTCATACTCATCATTTGAGACTTCCCATATTCCTTCCCATTTATCTGGTGTATTTCCTGAATAACCATTTATTGTTTTTATTGAATATTTATTAGCTATTTCATATGCATCCAATTGGTAAATATATTCTGGAATTTCTGGATTAGTATTAGATACATAAAAAAACTTTACATTTATTATTTGGTTTACTAACATTAGATAAATATTCCTTTTCAGATTTTTCTGTTCCAAGTACTAAATATTCCTTCATTTCTAATATTTGATATACATAATAATAAAAAAATAAATATATAGGGATATACTTTTTTTATAATAATTACTTTTTAAAATTATAAATTTTAAATATTAAATTACCCATAAAAGCAGTTAATACAGCCATAGGAAAAGTTAAGTACAATAAATATCTACTTATTGCTCTTACTGATGAAGCACCAGGAACTAATTTATATATAAAAATACCATAAAGAAATTGGATTAGATGATATTTTAATAGTAAATAAAAATTCCTATAAATACTGTTATTATTGAATAAAATATGATATCTTTAGATATTACTTTTTTTCTTTTTCTTATATAGAACATTGAAAAAAATAATAAAAGTTGTAAATAATACAAAAAGAAAAACCCATATCGAAACTTTCACCTATTGACCTATTCGATAATTTTTAAATACCTTATAAAAATTTCCTAATAACCAATTATTTTTCTCCTACATTTATCAAATCAATTACTTCTGGAATATATACACTGCCTATACTACTAAAATTATGCGTATTTCTTTTTCAATACAGGAAGATATAATTTAACAAACGGTATTAAAGATAATCCTACATATAATAAATAAATTAAAATTTCTACACCAATTTTACCTATTAAATTAAAAAAACATTTTTTTAAAGGATTTTTTTCTTTTGTATAATTAATCCAATTAAATATACTAGTATAAACATCAACACAAATACAAATGTAAAAAAAGCAATATACCAAGAATTGTATAATATAAATAAATACCATGTGATTGTTAAAAAAAGCATATATTTTTTTCTTTCTTCTTTCTTCTAAATTTTTCAAAAAAATTAATTATAAATATTAATAATAATGGTAACATACTACAAGCACATAACTGTGTATGCCCTAAATGTGTAGCATAAGTCGAAGAAAAAGAAAATGCAAATGTTCCAAATAGACTCCAAGTTATATTTAATTTTAATTTTTTTAGATAATAAATAATACATTGATAATGTTCCTATAAAATGTACAAGTATTAATGTATATTTATATGCATTAAACATATCAAGTCCAATAAATCTAAAACAACTATGTATTATTCCGAAAAACAAAAAAACATATCAGAATATGCCAATACGTTTGTAGTTGGATAAAACATTGCCAATTCACCAAATTTTTTTCTTTCCCTTTGAAAAAAATTAAACCAATGTTCCGTAAGTAACATTGTCAATCTTCCATCTCCTCTATCTGAAAATAGTTTATTAGTTCCTATTATATTTCTAAAGAAAAAAATATTCACTAAAAATAAGAATAAAAAAACTAATACTCCTATTATTATTTTTTTCTATTTTTTTAAATTTATTAATCATTTCATTTCTATTAATACTGTAAAAAGTATTTCTCCTTCCAAATAATCCTTTAATGATATTTAACTATACAAATTATAGCTCTCATTCCGTCTTTTCCAATTTATCTTTTTCCCTTCTTCTATACTTCTTGGATAATAACTAATCGGAACTTCTTTAACTCTAACTTTTTTTATCAGCTACTTTTACATGTTATTTCTGGTTCAAATCCAAATCTATTTTTCTTTTATATCTATAGACTGTATTATTTCTCTACGAAAGGCTTTATAACAAGTTTCCATATCTGTTATTTTTTTAATCCTGTAAATAAATTTGATAACAAAGTTAAAAATTTGTTTGCAATTATGTTTTTATATGCTTTTTTCATATTTTTATATTTTTTTAGAAAATCTACTTCCGTATACTACATCTGCTTCATCGTTACAGATTGGTGTAATAACTTTTGAATATTCATTTGGATCGTATTCCATATCTGCATCTTGAATTATAACTATATCTCCTGTTGCAGCTTTAAATCCCGTTCTTAATGCTGCACCTTTTTCCAGCATTCTTTTTCTGATGAATAATTTTAGATACCATTGGTGCGATTTTTTCATCTAATAAATCGGAAGTACCATCTGTTGAACAATCATCCACAATTATTATTTCTTTATTTTTTACTGGTGCTTCAATAACTTTTTTTACTATTTTTTTCAATACTATTTTTTTCATTATAACAAGGTATTACAACTGATAATACTACTTTATCTAGTGATTTCTTCATTATTATTTTATTCTCCTAATTATTATTTAAATTTTTTTAAAAATATTCTATTGTTTTTTTATTAAACCTTCTTCAAGTTTTTATTTCAGGTTTCCATCCATCTAACTCCTTATACGCAGTTGAAATATCTGGTCGCCTTTTGAGTCGGATCGTCTGAAGGTAATGGCAGATGTATTATTTTTGGATTTACTGTTTGTCATTTCAATAACTTTGTTTGCTAATTCTAGAATTGTAAATTCTCCAGGATTTCCTAAATTTATAGGTCCCAAAAAAAATTTTTTTGAAATATTCATCATACGTATAATTCCTTCCACCAAATCATCTATATACTGAAAACTTCGTGTTTGATTTCCATCTCCATAAATAGTTATATCTTCATTTCTCAAAGCTTGCATAATAAAATTTGATACAACTCTTCCATCTTTTGGATCCATATTAACTCCATATGTGTTAAATATTCTTATTACTTTTATGTCTACTCCAAATTCACGATTATAATCAAAACATAAAGTTTCAGAACATCTTTTTCCTTCATCATAACAAGCTCTAATTCCAATAGGGTTAACATTACCTCTATAACTTTCAGGTTGTGGATGCTGAATAGGATCACCATATACTTCACTTGTAGAAAACTGCATGATTTTAGCATTATATTTTTTGGCTAATTCCAACATATTAATCATTCCTAACACACATGTTTTTGTGGTGTCCGTAGGACTTTTTTGATAAGCCGGAGGACTCGCTGGACATGCAGCATTATAAATTTCATTTACTTCAATATCTATAGGATTTTTGTATATCATAATTAATAAATTCAAAAATTTGGTAGTTTTAACAATTTATCAATATTTTTCCATTCTCCTGTAAAAAGATTATCTAATACAATAACATGATTATTTTTCATTTTTTTCACTAATCTTTCAGACAAATTTGAACCTATAAAACCTGCTCCTCCTGTAATTAGAATCTTATTTTTTTCAACATTTTTTTACTCCTCCTCCTTTATCTAATCTCTATTAAATAAATCTCTCGTATAAACTTTTTCTTTAACATCTTTTAATTTGTTATCAAATCGATTTTGCTACAATTACATCAGAAATTTTCTTAAATTTTTTTCTAAATCATTAATTACTTTTTGCACCAAAAAAATTCATCTCCATCTTCAAGAACAGGTTCATATATCACTATATTTGCTCCTTCTGCATGAACTCTTTTCATTACACCTTGTACTGAACTTTGTCTAAAATTATCTGAATTACTTTTCATTGTTAATCTAAATATTCCTACTGTAGGAGTTTTCCTTTTGCTTACATATCCTTCACTGTCAGCTTCAACATATCCCGCCATTCTCAAAATTTTATCTGCCACGTAATCTTTTCTTGTTGTATTTGAAGCAACTATTGCAGATATAATATTTTGTGGCACCCCTTCAAAATTTGCTAATAATTGTTTTGTATCTTTTGGTAAACAGTATCCTCCAAATCCAAAACTTGGATTATTGTAGTGGTATCCTATTCTTGGATCTCCAGAAACTCCTTTTATAATATTTTCAGCATTCAATTCTTTCATTTCAGCATAAGTGTCTAATTCATTAAAGTATGCTACTCTCATTGCTAAATAAGTATTGGCAAATAATTTTACAGCTTCTGCCTCAGTAAAATCCATAAAAAAAGTATTTATATTTTCATCTATGGCACCCTCTTCTAACAATTCAGCAAAAATATGAGCAGCTTCTACTAATTTTTTATTATTCAAATCTGTTCCAACAATTATTCTGCTTGGATGTAAATTATCGTACAGTGCCTTACTTTCTCTTAAAAATTCAGGGCTAAATAATATATTCTCAAAATTTAACATCTCACGTACATGTTTTGTATAACCTACTGGTATTGTTGATTTAATTACTACTATCGCTTCGGGATTATACATCATCACCAGCTTAATAACTGATTCTACAGCGGATGTATCAAAATAATGTTTTTTACTATCATAGTTAGTTGGAGCTGCCACTACTACAAAATTAGCATTAGAATACGCTTCTTTAGCATTTAAAGTAGCCCTTAAATTAAGTTCCTTATTTGCGAAAAAGTCTTCTATTTCAGTATCTTCGATTGGAGAAATTCTATTATTTATCATTTCTACCTTTTCAGGGACTATATCCAATGCGACTACTTCATGTTTTTGTGATAGCAATGTTGCTATACTTAATCCTACATAACCTGTTCCTGCAACTGCAATTTTTAAATTTTCTTTTTTCATTGTAAATATACCTCTTTCTTCTTTTTTTATTATTTATTTTTTTATAAAAAAATTATTTTACCAAAAATTTGTATTGATTTTTATAGTAATATCTGAATTAGAATTATTTATTAGAATCGTTTCGAAATCTTTAATAAATTTATCCGTACTAAATTCTACAATATATTGATTTTTTTATCTCTTTTTTATAATGTTATAGTCAATATTTGAAGAGTTTTTTTCTCATTTCCTTTTTTTGCATTAAGATTAAAAAAATTATTTTTAGAATTATCTAACTCTTCTCCATTTATTACAATTTTATAATTATTTGGTCTTAATTCTATATACGGTCCAAATAACATAATTTTTTTGGTTTTTAGAATTAGTAATCCAGAATCTAATTCTTTATTCCCATTGTTAGAATATAATTTATCAAAAGAAATTACATAAATATTATTTCTTAAACTATTTATATGTTTATCATCTAACTTTCTTTTTATATCTTCTCCTCTATAATATAAATCATATTGGTTATTATTTTTCTTCCATGTATATTTTATAAACATCGTTACCAAGCATAATAGAACTTTTTATTTTTTTATTTACTAAACTAAAATTTTTCTTTTTATTGTTCCTATAATTTTTTTCAAATTTCTCTTCTCTATAATCAACATTAAAAATCATTTAGAAGCATTAAATAATAACCAGGTACAATTTCTCCATTTGTAATAAAATTTAGATTTTTTTGAAGAATAATGTTTAATTTCTTGTAATACTTTATATTCATTTTTTTATTATGGAAAATCTTTCAATTGATTTTTTTGTTTCTATGATATGCTAAATTAATATTAGACATTATATATATAGATATACCTGTAAATAAAACTAGATATAATGATTTGTTTGACATAACAAGTATATATATTGATATAAGTATTAACATCACAACAACAACATAAAATCTTTCAAGTGAATTTAGTACATTATCTGAAACAAAAAGAAATAAATGATAATGCATTTAAGTCCATTACATTTACATTTGAACTTTCTATTAATAAAGTAACATTACTATGAACTATAAGTATACTAATTGCTTGATTTATAGTCATTTTATTAACCTTTTTTTAATTAAACATGTAATAACAAATAAAATTATTATTGAAGTAAAGCAATCTGTATATCTTCCTCTAATGTAAACATCATTATTATCACCATGTAGTCTTTCTGCAAAAAAACTATCTGAATAATTATTGTAAAAATTAGACCTATATATGAAAAATAGACCTATTAATAAAAGACTTTTTTTCTCTTTTTGAGTTATTTTTTTATTAACTTAAATAGTAATATAATCCCTAAAGTAGCAATACCGAAACTAGTAATGCTTATATAAAATGTGTAAGAAGATAATACTCTTAATGAAACAATTAAAAACTTAGAATCAAATATTTGAAGAAAGTTTTTTTATAACATCTAAAAAAAGTGTTTGGAATTGATTTTTTTCTTTTGAAAAAAATATTTAATTATTTCTTTTTTTATGAGATAATCTAAAAAAACATTGGAATAAATCCATATAATAACGATTTAATTTCAAATAACTTGTCATTATACAATTTTTGGAATATAAAATACACTATAAATATTGTTGGAATCAATGCTAACATTCTACCATGAATAGAATATGAATATGCTAATAGAAAGCCTAAAATTAAACTATTTTTTTATTTTTTTATCTTTATTAGTATATGAAAGTTTTAAAATGAAAAAAACAATATCAACCATACTATTAGTCTAACCCAAGTTTCATTCCAGGCATATTGTGAAGTTGCAAAAGTCCCGGGATATATACCTAAAAAAATAGCAGAAAAAAATTTTTAATTTACGATTTTTCAATCGAAAAAAATTTTCCAAGTATTTTTATACGATAAACAAGGAATGAAAGACAACAATATTGCATTGACAAGAAGTATACTTTTTATATAGCAATACTGGGTTTTTTGATTAATAAAAAAACAGAGGATAGTAAAAAAATAACTCCACCCCATCCATAATAAAAGCTTTTATCTAAATCCCAAAAAAATTTCCTGTCAATTTTGCTAAAATAAATTAAAGTATTAGTTTCGATCAGGAAATATTTCAAACATTGTTATTTTTTTCTTAAAATTAAAAAAATTTGAAATAATAAATATCATTATAATTATTAAATAATCTTTTTTATAATTAATTTTTTTCATTAATTTCCTCCAATATCTCTAATAACTTTTTTGTAATTTTTTTCATTACAACATTCCATTTATAATTATTTTCAACATATTTTTCTCCCATTTTCTCCCATTCTCTCAGCAATTTTAGAATTTCTAATCAAATAGTCCAATGTTTCTATAAATTCCCATTTATTCTCATAATACAACCCACCATTACTTAAAATAGCATGTTGTTTTAAAAACTTCACATTTTTCCATTCAATAAAACAGGAACTTTTAAATACATTGCTTCTAAAGTAGACAATGATAAACTCTCAAATTTTTGAAGGTAATATCAGTAATTTGGATTTCCTGATTAAATTGACCTTTTTCATCTTCAGATACGAACCCTAAAGTAACTATATCTTTATTTCTAGGTATTTCCATAGCACTTTTTTTCCAGTAATACCAATTTCAAATTACTACCATATGTTTTTTTATACTCTAAAAAAATATTCAAACATCTCTTTACAGCCTTTAGATTCATCGATTCTACCTATATAAACAACATAATCATCTTTTTATACCAAAAAGTTTTTTTCTAAATTGATATCTTGTGCATTTTTCATTAATATCTACACCTAAACCAACTATATCACTTTCTATATAATCATTTTTTTAAATCTTTTTGTTTACAAAAATCTCTTTCTGTTGCAGTTGAATACAATATTGCTTTTTGGTAAATTGAAAGTTTCATTAAAAATACTGTAGTATATTGGTGGCTCATCATGAGCCGTAGGAATTAATATGCTTTTTTTCTGGTGCAACTTTTAATCCAAAATAAGTTGTATAATACAAATATGTAAGGAAAATAATAACATCATAGTCATCTTTATGATCTTCAAGATATTTTATCAATTCTGATGAATGAGGACCTTGAGACTTCTTGCCATTCTATTCCTAAATTTATATTATCTTTTTCATTATTTAATTTTTGCAGATATTTTTATTAAATTTCTTTTGATTCCTTTCAAAAATCAACTTTTTTTCTTATAACTTTAACACCATTTATATGTTCTATTCCTTCTTTATACTCATTTTTTTCCATGTGACATAATCTATTGCACAAGTTGTTAAAACTGATACATCATATTCATCTTTAAGTCTTTCAGTAATTGTCGGCAATGCAGTTCAGGCTCCGCCATTAACTTCCAAACCATATCTCTGAACAACAAATAAAAATCTTTTTTTCATACTATCCACCTATTCGCTTAATAAATCCCAATAATTGTTTTTTTCAACTTTTTTTCCAATTTAAAAATCTTCAAGCCTTTTTATTTTTGATTCTTGATTATTTCTTTTTTTAACATTTTTCATCCGAAAGAATATAATTCATTAATTCTGATATTAAGAAATAATCTTTTTTTATTTACAATTACTCCACTATTTCCCAAAGTATCTTTTTATAGCACTACTGTTGTAGGCCAAAATCGGAACTTCAAAAACATACTTTCAACTAACGGTACACAAAATCCTTCATGCTCACTCATACACAAAAAAATAAATCTGCTACTTTATAAAAAAAGCTAAAATTTCTTCAAATTTTTATATGTCCTGGAAACACAACATCATTTTTCCAATCCCAATTCCTTCACTAATTTTTTTAATAAATCTGAATAATTCTCAAATCCATTATCATTTCCAACCAAAATTAATCTAGAATCTTTATTGACATATTTTTTTATAATAGTAAAATGACTTTACTACATCTTCTTGTGCTTTATTAGGAGCAATTCTTCCTACAAATAATATATTTTTCTTTCTGTCTGAATATTTTTTTATAACTTTCTTATCAGGCTCTTTTTTTGTAATCTTCAAATGGAACTAATATAGGTAATGTGGTTGTATTTTTTTATATTTTTAGTTTATCAAGTTCACTTTTATTGTAATTAGAAACAGCTTTAAACTATAATCAAAATATCTGCTTGCATGTTCCAGTCCTTTTTCTTCCATATTCTACTAAGTTATACAAATATTTATTATACTTTTTCTAAATACTTTCCTGGAGTAATATTGTGGTATCTCATAACTTTTTTTACATTTATATCTTTCTAATAAAAAGCTCAAATCTGTCCCAGTAGATTTATGATAAATCAAAAATATCATTCTTATTTACTTTTTTTAATTTACTTATTTTTAAAAAAACTTTACCTTTTAATTTTTTTATCTATGTTTTCAGCATAAATTTCCGTTTTATATCCATTCTTTCTTAAAAAAATTTATCAATATTTATCGCATCATTACTAACAGCATCTCCATAACTAATTGTTGGTAAAACTTGTATTATCTTAATCTTTCTCACCTACTAACTCTTTTAAAGAAATCAATATATTTTTTTGTAACAATTTCTCTATCAAAAATTTTTTTAAATACATATTCTTTTTCCATTTTGTCCCATTTTATTTGCTATATTTGGATTATTAATATAAAAATTTTAAGATTTCTTCAAATTCAAAAATAATTGTTAAAATATAATCCTCCATTTGACTCTATTGCAAAAATTTTTTAGTTACTTCACATTTATCATTTACGATAACTGGTGTTCCAACAGCCCAAGATTCCATAATTACTATTGAAAAACTTTCATTTATAGAAGGTTGTATCAGGGTTAAAGAATTTGCATATGCTCTATATTTATCATCTATGCTTACAAATCCTAAGTCGTGAACATTTTTCTTTTTATATTTTTTTAGGTATTTGTATTTCTCCGCCTCCTATTAGCACTAAATCTAGATCAATAGAAGCATTCTTTTCTTTTAAAAATACTAAAATATTTTAATAAGAGATGAACATTTTTACCTTCATCTTTTTCTTCCAGCATATAGAATATATGGATTTTTTTAAATTATACTTTTCTTTAAACCCCTCTAATTTGTCTGGTATATTAAAATCTAATCCTTCTCCTAAGACAGGTGTTTTAACATTTTCCATACCATAAAGTCTTTTTAACTAATTCTTGTTCAGGTTTAGCATGAAATATAGAAGTCGATGAAATATTAAAAATTTCTTTTATCGTTTCCATATAGGCATATGATTCATCATGTAGACAAGGTATTATTACAGCCTTTTTGGATTTCTTTACTCCATAATATGTTGTTCCAAACATATAAGGAATGAAACAAAATAATGAATAATCATCCATGTTTTTTTCAATATAATTTTTCTAAATCAACACTTCTAACCATCTCTTCAAAAAAATTTTTTTGTTCTTCTTCTGTCGTTATTTTTTTGATTATTCATTAATTTAAAATTAATTTTATCAAATTTTTTTGTATCTCTTTTTTTCTTACTTTTAAATCGTTTTATCTTTATTCTATCTTCTACATAATCTCCAGGTTTATAATAATTTTTTTATTCCAATCAGACCCAAACTTTTTCAACACAAGTTGTCAACACTTCTAATTCAATTCTATTCTTTTGTAAATCTTTAATCAAACCCCTTAATTCCGTTTCAGCTCCACCTGGTATCTTATCCCCATACCATGGAACTACAAATGCTATTTTTTTCATCTTAATCACTTCCAAGCAATTACCGCATAATCTTGATATCCAAATAACATTTCATGCATTCTTCTAATTTTTTCATTATATTTTTCCAATTCTTTTGGATCCATATCGTTATCTTTAAGTACAGGAGCTTTCTATATCAACGGGAGAACTGTAAATAAATTCTACTTTTTTTAAATCCATGTTCTTTTAGTAACATCTCAATTGTAAATGGATGAACATACTGTCTATGCGTCAAATCTAATGTATATGCCATAGTTTGCGTTACCAAAAGCCATTGGATTTATAGTTTCAAGAATTAACGGACTTCCTTCTTGAAGATTTTTTTATACGCTCCTTTTATTAATTTTTACTATTTGTGATGGTTTTTAAATGCTCTATGACTTGTGATGAAAAATATTCCGCCTAAATTTAGATTATCATTGTCATATAAATAACTCACTCCATCTCTCAACTCAACTGATAGTCCATCTTTTTTTACACTTTTTCTACCATTTGTGGGTTAATATCCATCCCAAAAAAACATATTGTTTACCTGAATTTAGTAAAGTTTTTTTATAAATTCTCCTCTTCCACAACCTATATCCAATATATTATCTTTTTCCAGCATACAATCTTACAAATTTTTTTCTTGTAATTTTTTTGTATACTCTCTTCAGATCCTCTATATTTATTTTTCAAAAGCAAGGTAATCCATATCAAAAATCATTTTTCTTTTTCTAATTTTTTTCTAATTTTTTTATTCTGGCTTCTTTTTTCATCTAATATTTGTCTCATTTTTTTCATTTTTGTTTATTTAAATTATTTATAGTTCTAACAGCATATGAATTAAATGTTATCTGATCTTGCATCATTGGAACTACGTACCATCTAGTTAATTTTCTAATCACTTTTTTTACAAATGAAAACAATTTATTCCTAGATAAAATTTCTCTTTCTAAATTAACATTCCAAACTCGGTTTAATATATCTAAATCATATCTAAAATTATCTTCTTCACTTATTTGAGGAGTAAAATCAAAATTATTAATTTTTTTCTTCCTCAACATACCCTTTATCTTTTTATATTTTTGTCTAATCTTAGCCATTATTTCTTCAACATTAATATTATCTATATTTATTTCAAAATTATTTTTTTATTTCCATAATCTAATGTATTCCTTTCTATATGTGATTAAACTTATGTTTTTATTCTAAATATACCAGTATCTTTTTAAAAATACTATAAACACTAAAAATTTTTCTATTTTTTTCTTACATAATCATAAGGTTTTCCATATTCATCATGAAAGGCTATATCTAAATAATATTTACCTTCTAGTAATTGAATGTGATTAATTATTACTTCAACAATTCCCTCATCTTGAATCTTAATTTTTCCCAAAATTATCAATAAATGTATTTGTTCCATAACAATTTAATCCATCATTTCTAAAAATCCCAAACCCAAAAAAACAGAATCTTTTAATTTACTGTTATTCCTTTTATATTTAACTTGTATTTTTAATTTTTTTCGTCTGAATTGTAGGTATCGCTTATTTCATCTTTTTTTCATTCAATAGTTTTTATATCAATAATCTCAACATCTTTATTTCCAGTTCGATTTTTTTATCTCTTTTTATCCTCTTTTTTTCAAATTCTTCTTTATTTTTTTCTTCCTCATTCACTTTATCTTTTAGATTTTTATTTTTAATTTTTTTCATTTTTATCTTTATTCATAATATCATCTAAATATTCTGCAACAATATCATGTGGTATGCCTTCATCTCTTATTTTACCATTTTCAATCCATATAGCCCTATTACATAATCTTTCGATTGATCCCAAATCATGTGATACTATCACGATTGTAATACCACTTTTTTTTAACTCTAACATTTTATTAAAGCATTTAGCCTGAAATCTAGCATCACCAACTGCTAAAATCTCATCAATCAACAAAATATCTGCATCAACATTTATCGCAACAGAAAAAGCAAGCCTCATATACATTCCTGAAGAATATGTTCTAACAGGACTATCTATAAACTCTTCTAATTCAGAAAATTCTATGATATCATCTAATCTAGCATCTATTTCTTTTTTCGTAAGTCCAAAAATAGAAGCATTTGTATAAATGTTTTTCTCTTCCAGTCATATCAGGATGAAATCCTGCTCCTAATTCCAAAAAGGCTTGAGATCTTTCCATTTATTTCTATTTTCCCTTTATCAGGATAAATTATTTTTTTGTCATTAATTTTAACAATGTACTTTTTCCCACAGCCATTATGTCCAACTAATCCAACAACCTCTCCTTTTTCAATTTCTAATGTTACTCCTTTTTAAAAACTTCATGCCTTGTATAACTATTTCTCTGTTTAAAAAAAGTAATCTTTCTTTTAAAGTATATCCTTTATCATTATATTTTTAAAAGCTCTTTTCTACATTCTTTACACTTATTACAATATTTTTTTCGCCATTATAGTTCCTCCGCAAAGTTTTTTTGTAATTTTTTTCAAATACAAAAATATCCAATGATAATCATAATTATTCCATAAATTAATATTCCACCAAATGAATTAAAACTTGGCATTCGCTTATAGTATAAAAATATTTCTATAAAAATTAATTATCCCTGTCATCGGATTCAAATAAAACCAAAAACGATGTCTTTCTGGTATCATTTCAATATTATAAACTATCGGAGTTAAATAAAACCACATCATTACTATTATATTTAAAATGTATTCTAAATCTCTAAAAAAATACATTTAAAAGCAGAAAATATAAAAGTCATGCCCAAAACAAGAATATACTGTACAATCATAACAATTGGTAAAAAGTAATACGTATTTACTAAAACCTATGCCACTAACTAATATTGTTAATAATACAACTATCATACTATAAAACATATTCATAAATGCAGAATTAGTTGTAACAATTGGTAATATTATTCTTGGAAAATATATTTTTTTATTAGATCTTTGTTCATCATTATACTCACAGTACCTACTTGTATACTAGATGCAAAAAAATATCCAAGGTATTAATCCAACAAATAAATAAATATAATATTTATCAATATCTACTCTCATAATAGTTGAAAAATACTATCGTATAAACAACTAGTTGTAAAAGGGGATTTAAAAAAAGTCCATAAAAATCCTAATACAGAACCTTTATATCTAACCTTTAAATCTTTTTTTACTAAATTTGAAATCATTTCACGATAGTCATATAATTCTTTAATAATTTTCATATAATCCCTTTCATTTCATTTATAATATTTAATCTAAATTTCTCCAATATTCCAACACTTCTTTTTAATGTATCGTCAATAAAAAAATTCGGTTTTCCATCCTGTCTCTGTTTTTAATTTTTGGTATTATCGCACACCATAAGTGGTACATCTACAGGTCTGAATTTGGCAGGATCAATTTCTATTTTTATTTCTTTTTTGGACATGCTTATCAACTTATTTAAAAGTTTACTTACTTTTTATTTCTTTACCCGAACCAATATTGTAAATCTCTCCAATTTTTCCCTTTTTTTCTAAAAGTAAAGTATAACCTCTAACAATATCCCTGACATCTGTAAAATCTCTAAAAGTTTCTAAATTCCCCACTTTTAATACAGGCTCACTTCCTTTTTCAATCTGAGCAATTTTACTTGCAAAATCAGCTACAACAAAGTTTTTACTTTGTCCTGCCCCAATATGATTAAAAGCTCTTACCATTACTATATTCATGTTATAAGCATTCACATAAAGTTTACACATTTCTTCCTGTGCTTTTTTACTTACACCATAAGGGCTTTGTGGATTTTGAATTTTATTTTCTTTGATTGGACACTCTTCTGGTTTTATTGGACCATATTGATCACTCGAACCAATGATTAATATTTTAGAATCTTTACTGCAATTTCTTACTGCTTCAAGTAAATTCAATGTTCCATTTACATTTATATTTACAGTCAAAACAGGCTTTTCCCATGAAAGTCCAACAGCGCTTTGCCCTGCCAAATGAAATATTTTATCTGGTTTTACATTATTTATAACTTCATTCACCTGTTCTGTATCCAATAAATTCATTTTTTTACATTAATTTTTATCATTTTTTTATAATTTTTCTGCTATTGTTGTTCCATATATTTCATAACCTTGTTCTAAAAAGATATTCAGATAAATATTTCCCTACAAAACCATCAACACCTGTTATTAATGCCTTCATTTGTTCTCCTTTTCAAATTTTTTTCATAATCCATTTTTTTCGTATTCTATATTGTATATCTTCTAAAAATTTTTTTCTGTTTGCCGCTATTATATCCGCTTGTAATCCTATTATGCAAGATTGTACTCCTATACTGATTAACATGCTTGATAAAATAAGTGATTGAATATTTCCGTGGCCATGTCCTTTTTAAGTAAAAAAATAATAAACCTAAATCCTATTAACACTCCTATTAATAATGAAACTACTCCTATTGTACAAAAAAACCTTAAAGGTTTATACATTAAAAATGCTCTTAATATAGTTGGGATAGATTTTTTGATATAACTAAACATACTGTTAAATAATCTTGAAGGTCTCAATTCAGGATTTGTTCTTATTGGCACAGAAATCATCGCCATTTTACTTCTACCAGCTTGTATAATAGTTTCAAGAGTATATGTATAGTTATTTATCACGTTTAATTTCATTGCTGCTTCTTTACTGTATGCTCTGAAACCACTTGGAGCATCAGGAATTTCTGTGTCAGATATTATTCGAACTATATAACTTCCAAAATACTGAAGTTTCTTTTTTAATGGAGAAAAGTGTTCTGTATTTTCTATAGGTCTTTCTCCTACAACGATATCTGCATTATTTTTCAAAATAGGTAATACCAACTTTTCTATATCTTTACCACAATATTGATTATCTGCATCTGTATTAACTATTATATCAGCTCCTTGTCTTAAACAAGCATCTAATCCTGCAATAAATCCTTTTGCTAATCCTCTATTTCTTTTTAAAATTAACTATATAATTAACGCCCCATTGTTTAGCAACTTCTGCAGTACCATCTGTACTACCATCATTAATGATTAAATACTCTATTTTTGTCAATACCTTCTATTTTTTTGGCAATTCATTCAGTGTAATCTCCAATGTATCTGCTTCGTTATAACAAGGAATTTGAATTATCAATTTCATATAAATTTTCTCCTAACTTAAACTATTTTTACTATCTTTAAAAAAACGTGTTTTTTTACCTATTATATAATTTAATACTATAACTAATACTGTTATTAATATTTTTACTAGGTAATTTAGAAAAACTTAAAAAAATCTACTAAAATAACTAAACCAAAAAAATCTATTAACATTGTTGAACCTCTTGCAACTGCGAATCTAAAAATTTCTTTTTAAAAGGGAAATTATATTCGAGCATTTACTTTTAAATACAAAAATTTTTTTATTGCATATGTAGTTTATTATTTTAACTGTAATTAAAGTTATAAAATTTGCTATTTTATACTCAGGAAAAAAAGAATAACATAACTTGAAACAATACAACATTTAGTATAGATGTTAATATACCAAATATTGTGTATAATATTGTTTGCCTATTAATAAATTTAGATAATTTTTTCATTTTCATTCCTATAAGTGATTTAATTCAATCTTTTTTCTGATTAACACCAGATCATTTTCAACCATTCTTTCAACTAATTTAGCAAACGGTATTTCTCTCTTCCATCCCAATTTAGTTTCTGCCTTCGTAGGCTTTCCAATTAAAATATCAACTTCTGCCGGTCTGTAAAATTTAGGATTAACTCTTACTACGATATTACCAGTTTTAGAATCTTTCCCAATTTCCTTCTCATCTTCCCCTTCCCAGACAATATCAATATCTACATATTTAAACGCAGTTTCTACAAATTCTCTAACTGTTCTAGTTTCATTTGTTGCAATTACATAGTCATCAGCTTTATCTTGCTGTAACATTAGCCACATTGCTCTAACATAATCTTTCGCATGTCCCCAATCTCTTTTTGCATCTAAGTTTCCTAATTCCAATACATCTTGCACACCCAATTTTATTCTAGCAACTGCATCTGTAATTTTTCTTGTTACAAACTCTTTCCCTCTTCTTTCAGATTCGTGGTTAAACAAAATTCCTGAACATGCATACATGCCATAACTTTCTCTATAGTTTTTAGTTATCCAATGTCCATATAATTTTGCTACTCCGTAAGGACTTCTCGGATAAAATGGCGTCTCTTCAGTTTGAGGAATCGCTTGAACCAACCCAAACATTTCGCTTGTAGAGGCTTGATAAAATCTTGCTTCTGGTTTTACAGTTCTAATAGCCTCTAGCATATTTAATGCACCAATTCCATCAATATCAGCTGTTGCAACTGGTTGTTCCCATGAAGTTCCAACAAATGATTGAGCTGCTAAGTTATATACCTCATCAGCTTGAGAAATCTTCATTGCATTTATTAAAGAAACTAAATCTGTCATGTCAGCATATATAAATTTAATTTCATCTTTTCTATGTTCAATATTTCCAAAAAGTAGTTACACTTTTTTTCTTCTCATAAGTCCGTAGACTTCATATCCCTTTTCTAATAATAATTCTGCTAGATATGAACCATCTTGACCGTTTATTCCAGTAATTAAAGCTTTTTTCATATGTAACTCCTATCTTTTTGTAAAAGTCTATAAAATTCAGCTAAGTATAATATTTTAAGATTTCATTTTTTTATTAAAAGATTAAAAAGATTTTTTTATTATTATTAAATACTATTATTATTATTCAATTTTTACAACTTTTACAATTACCTATTTTTACAAATATTCATTTCTATTACAAATTCTCAAATTGCTAATAATTTCCTTAACTTCTTGAGTATTGTTCTTGTGACAAATTAATGTTACATCATCTGTATCTACAATTACAACATCTTCTAGTCCAATAGTCGCAATTAATTTATCTCCACCCTGAATTATTGAGTTTTTTTAGTCTTTATACTTATTACATTTCCTTTTATAACATTTCCATCTTGATTTGTCTTGTTGATTCTTTCAAGTGAAAGCCAGCTTCCAACGTCATCCCATCCGAAGTTCCCTGGAATTACGTAAATGTTGCTTGCTTTTTCCATAATTCCATAATCTATAGACTCTGATGGAAGATTTGAGAATACTTCTTTTAATGTATTTTCATATTTTTCTGTATTTATTGATTCTCCAATTTTTTGTAAACCATCATGTATTTCTGGAAGGTATTCTTTAAAGTTTTTCAAAATAGTTGAAGTTTTTCCACACAAACATTCCACTATTCCATAAATATTGTCCACTTGCTAAATATTCTTTAAAGCTTTTTTTCCAAATTTGGCTTTTTCAACAAAACTTAAAACTTCATAGACATTTGCTTTATTTTTTTAAATTTTTTTCACCTTTTTTTAAAATTAATGTATCCATATCCTGTTTCAGGATAATTTGGAGTAATTCCTATTGTTGCTAAATTATCATCTTTTTCCACTACATCTAAAAGTTTCGTTTTTTTAATGTATCAATAAAGATTTCGTTAAATTTAATCAGATGATCTGAAGGTAAAATTATCATTTTTGAATTTATATCTTTTTTTGGCGATATGAATTGCAGCAAGTCCGATACAAGGTGCTGTATTTTTTTGCAGCAGGCTCAATAATAATATTTGCTTCAGGTATATCTGGAATATGTTCTGAAACCAGATTTTTTTGTACATTTCATTTGTGACTACATAAATATTTTCAATATCTACAAGACTTTTTACTCTTTTCAACAGTATGCTGAATCATAGATTTCCCATCATCTGTCAAAGATAAAAAAATTGTTTTTGGTAAATTTATTCTACTTTTTTCGGCCAAAATCTTTCACCTTTTTCCACCAGCCATTATTACTACAGAAGTCAATACTATTCCTCCTTTTTTTATTTTTAATTAATATAGTTTATAATTTTTATATTTATAGTAAATTTACTATTTAAATAGATAACAGTAGCAAACTTTCTAAATATTTTTTTATAATCGCATTTTTTTCAATTTTTTTCTATTATTTCAGCAAGTTCTCCTTTTGATATCCATCCTTTTGTATAGGAAATTTCCTCAAGACAGGCGATGTAAAATCCTTGCCTATTTTTGAATAAACTTTCCACAAAGTTTGCCGCTTCCATCAGTCCTTTTTGGCGTTCCTGTGTCAAACCAGACTCATTCCACGTCCAAGAGTTTTTTTACTTTTAGTTTGTCGCAAGATAAATAAAATTCATTAATAGAGGTTATTTCAAGTTCATTTCGATCTGATGGCTTTTAACATTTCAGCTTTTTAATAACTGTATTATCATAAAAAAATATAATCCTGGCACTGCGAAACTTGATTTAGGATCTATTGGTTTTTCTTCTAATGAAATTACTTTTATTATTTTCATCAAACTCAACGACACCATAATCTTCAGGATTTTTTTCACTGGATATCCGAATATCATTGCACCAGCATTGTTTGATTTTTTTCCCCTTTAAAATTTTTCAAAATAATCAACAGAATCTTCAAGAACTTTTTGAAAATCCATTTCCATAAAATATATTATCCCCTAAAATTAAAAGTTTACATTATTATTACCAATAAATTCTTTTTCCAATTAGAAAGGCTTCTGCCAATCCATTTGGATATTCTTGTATTTTTATATTCCAACTTAATTCCCAATTGACTTCCATCTCCCAGCAATTCTTCAAACACTGGCAAATCTCTAGGAGTTGAAATAATTAAAATTTCTTTTTATATTTGCTAACATTAATACTGATAAAGGATAATAAATCATGGGCTTATCGTAAACAGGCAGAATTTGCTTAGAGATAGACTTTGTAAGCGGATATAATCTAGTTCCGCTGCCTCCGGCTAAAATAATTCCCTTCATAAGAATTCTCCTTAAATTAGTTTATTTCCCTTTTCCAAATAAGACAGCTTTAACTGTCTTCATAATAATAAGTACATCGAGTATAAGATCTTGATGCTTCAAATAGTACAAATCATACTCCAACTTTCTCTTAGCATCCTCCAGGCTCTCCCCATAGGGAAACATTACCTGCGCCCAGCCTGTTATTCCTGGCTTTATAAGGTGTCTCAGGTTGTAATGGCTTATTTTTTCAGCATAGTCCTTTGCTAAAATATCCCATTCTGGACGTGGGCCTATGAAACTCATTGTCCCTTTCAGAATGTTCCAGAGTTGAGGAAGTTCGTCAATCCTTGTCTTTCTCATGAACTTTCCAAATTTTGTAACCCTTGTGTCGTTATCCAGCGTGTACTTTGAATATTTTTTTGGATCGTGCATTCTCATGCTTCTGAATTTATAGACTTTGAAGGGCTTCATGTTTTCGCCTATTCTGGTCTGCTTGAATATGACTGGTCCTTTAGATTCCATCTTAATGATTATTGCAGTAATTAATGCAAGTGGTGACAGAAGCACCATTAAAGTTAATGCAAGAATTAAATCCATTCCACGTTTCATATTTTTTTGCATTTCGTTACTTAAAATATCAAATCCATTTGACTGTAAAAGCCATTCTTCATTTATCTGATTTATATCTATTTTTGAATATCTTCGTTAAATTCTTCATAATTTATTATTTTTCAGTCCGTTAATCTTCAAATCAAAAATTCGCTTCAAATATTTTTTTAAAAATCAGGACTTTTTTTATATCCTTTACAATTACCAATACATCAATTTCCTTTTTAGATATAATTTCTTCCATCTGATCATAATTTCCAATTAAATATTTTTGTTGCCCCGCTTTTTATTGTTTGAAATGTATCCAACATAATTGTAGTCAAGAGTATTGATAATATCTTCCTGAACATTATTTCTTATATGATTTGAACCAAATATCAGCACATTTTGCTTTTTTTCATATAAATGGAGCATACTATTTTTTTCTGAAAATTACTTGGAATAAAAATTAACAAATAGATATAAAAAAATATTAAACTGCTTCCAGAAAGCATATAGCACAACTGAAAATATCACATCAATTCCCAATGTTATAAATACGTCCTTATATCTAAAAACGTTCTGCATAGAAATCAAAGTTTCGTCCGAATATAAATTTTATAAATATGAACAGGATAAATATAAAATTGGTCAGATACTTTGCTACATAATTATATTTATCTAGTAAAAAAACTGTAAATAATATATAAAATAAGTATATAAAGTATACGTATCCGAATATCTTTATTTAACTTCATAGTTCATCCTCACTTAACAGCCGTTGATCTAAAAATTACGGCAATAAACCGCAAGTATCTCGGCATTATAGTAATTTTACCTTAAAACAGGAGCAATAATACCTTGTTCCTACATAAAAATTTTTTTAATATTTTTTTACTTTTTTTATTCAAAAATAAAACTGCTATAATTTACAAATAATTACAGTATGAGTATATCACATTTTATTCCCAAATTCAAGTAAACCAACCTTTAAAAAAATTTTTTTGAATTAACAAATAAAAAAATAATTTTTACCATTATTTAAAAAGTCTGTACTGCTACAAGTCTTAGTTTTATTTTTTTATTTTTAATTAATTTTTTTATTTAACCATTTTTCATAAATTGGATTTTTAAAATTATTTTGCCAAATTATTAAAAAAATTTTGTTCAGACATTCTTTTTTTGTGCTTTAAATCAGGATGAACATATAAATTTAAAGTTATTCCAATAGAGGCATGTCCTAAAATTTCAGATACAGTCTTGTAATCTATGCCATTTTCAATAGCCTGTGTTGCAAAAAGTGTGTCTTAGCGAATGAAATTTCAGCTTTTGAAATTTTTTTAAAATATTTAACATCTTCTTGAAAAAAATTTTCTATAAGTTCTTGGCTCAATATATTTTTTTCTTGCCAGAAATAACGTAAAAAAATCACTGTCAGATTTAAACTGCTGCAATAAAGGCATTAATTCAGAGGCAATAGGAATTTTTACGTCTTGAGCTTTTCTGTTTTTTGGTGAAGAAATGATGACTTTGCTCTTTTTTTAGCTGTACTGATATATATTCTTTGAATCGTATGATTGATATTAATGACTTCTGTCTTTAAATCCACATCCTCCCACTTTAATGCACATATTTCTCCTATTCTAAGTCCAGTGCATATACAAATAAGTATTCCTAGTGTCTGATTACACAGATTATTTTTCACATACTTGCAAATTTTTCTTCTCTCTTCAAAATTAAACACTTCAACTTCTTTAGTTTTCTCTTTCTTAGGAATTTTAAATTCAAATTCCATCCTGTCTATAATTTTATGCTTCATCGCAAATGCCAGCACAGACTTTAACACAACTGCCATATCCTTTACAGTTTTTTTTGACAGCCCTCCTCTGCCATCCAATCTTCCGCAATTTAACTTGTCTAAAACGAAAGACTGAAAATCCTTATTTGAAATTGTACTAACCTTTCTTTTTTTAAAATACGTTTTCAAATGATTTTCAATAATTGTCAAATAAAAGAAAAGTAAGTCGATTCCTTTATATAATTATGCTCATTTTTTTAGCCAAATATCCATACATTTAGATATACTCATATTTTTTTATTCGTTGTTCTCATTTTGCCCTCCTGAACATAAAACTTAAACTATAGTAATACAACTTTAAAAAAATTAAGTTTAAAAAAATTTAAACTATAACAATAAATTATCAAAAAAATATAAATTTGATGTTTGAGAATCATAGAGTAAATCTTTGAAACTGAAAATATAAAAAAATATACTTAATTTCCATTTTTTTATGATATAATTAAATTAGAAAAAAATGAAGGAGAATATAAAATATGAAATTTAATGAATACAAATACGAACATTTGGATTTGGAAAAAAAATAAAAAATTTTTTCGGAGCTTATAGAAAGTTTTGAAAAAGGCTGAAAATGTGGAAGGACAGATTACTGCATTTGATAAAATTATAAAAGTTTGAGAAATCATATTGAAACTATGCAGACACTTGTTTCGGTTCGCCATAGCATTGACACAAATGATGAGTTTTATGATAAGGAAAATGAGTATATGGATGAAATCAGCCCTATTCTTTTTGGATTTACGAATGACTTTTTATAAGGCTCTTGTAAATTCAAAAATTTAAAGATGAACTTATCCAAAAAAATATGGAAAATTTTTTATTTGATTTGGCAGAAAATACATTGAAAAACATTTTCACCTGAAATTATTCCAGATGCTCAAGAAGAAAACAGATTATCTAGTAAATATTCAAAATTAATTGCAAGTGCAAAAATAGATTTTGATGGAAAAGAGCTTAATTTGTCACAAATGGTTCCCTACACACAGTCAAAGGACAGAAATGTAAGAATTGAAGCGGCTAAAAAAGTTGCTCAGTTTTTTGCTGAAAATCAAGATGAATTTGATAACATTTATGATTCGCTTGTAAAAGTCAGAACTAGAATGGCTCAAAAGATGGGATATAAAAACTTTGTGGAATTCGGATATAAACAGCTGTCAAGACTTGAATATGATGCAAAAATGGTAGAAAGTTATAGAAAGCAAGTGCTTGAAAATATTGTGCCGCTACATACTGAACTTCGTGAAAGACAAGGGAAAAGACTTGGATTGGACAAACTTAAATTTTATGATGAAGCTATAAAATTTAATTCTGGAAATGCTGATCCGCATGGGTCACCTGAATGGATTTTAAATAACGGGAAGACAATGTATAAGGAATTATCGAAGGAAACTGATGAATTTTTTACATTTATGACTGAAAATAATTTGCTTGACTTGCTTTCTAAAAAGGGGAAAATGAGCGGCGGATACTGCACTTACATTCCAGAACACAAGGCACCATTTATTTTTGCCAATTTTAATGGAACTTCACACGATATTGATGTTTTGACGCATGAAGCCGGACATGCTTTTCAAGTTTACCAAAGCCGTGGATTTGAAGTTCCTGAATACTTATGGCCATCTTATGAGGCTTGTGAAATTCATTCGATGAGCATGGAATTTTTAACTTGGCCATGGATGGACTTGTTTTTTGAAAATGATACTGACAAATATAAATTTATTCATTTATCAGAAGTCTCTTTTATTTATTCCTTACGGAGTAACTGTCGATGAATTTCAGCACTGGGTGTATGAAAATCCAGAAGTCTACGCCAAAAAGAACGTCGTGAAAAAAATGGATTGAAATAGAAAAAAATATTTACCAACAAGAGATTACGGAGAAGTCGAAGAATTAAAAAAATGGAATTTTTCTGGTTTTAGACAAGGACATATTTTCAGTTCGCCATTTTACTACATCGACTACACTCTAGACTCAAGTATGTGCCTTCCAATTCTGGATAAAATCAAGGAAAACAGAGAAAAAGCATGGCAAGATTATTTGAATTTATGTAAACTTGGAGGAAGCAAGCCATTCTTTGAACTTATGAAATCAAATTTAATTTGAAAAAAATCCATTTGAAGAAGGGACATTGGCTATTGTAATTCCAAAAAAATTAAGGAATATTTGGATAATGTTGATGATATGAACTTGTAAAATTAATATTATTTTTTTACTTTAGCAGATACATTTAGCAAGGGGAAGATCCCTTGTTATTATTAAATTTAAATTACCAAATATATTTACTATAAACTTAAAAAAATTTTTGAATTAAGAGAAAAATTTTTAAAAAAATATTTATATTTTTTTCTATTGATTTTTTAAAAAAATTAGTGCTATAATAATTGTAGATACAAATTAATAAAACAAAAAAATTAAATATATTTAAATATGGAGGTAATTTATAATGATTTACGAAAATATCTTAGACTTAATTGGAAATACGCCTGTGGTGAAATTAAAATTCTTAAATGATGAAAAATATCGCTGATATTTATGTAAAACTTGAAAAAAATATAATATTGGTGGAAGTGTAAAGGATAGAGCGGCTCTTGGAATGATAGAAGCAGCTGAAAAAGAAGGAAAATTAAAACCAGGTGGAACAATTGTTGAACCTACTTCTGGAAATACTGGTATCGCACTTGCATTAATCGGTAAAGCAAAAGGTTATAAAGTGGTAATTGTAATGCCTGATTCAATGAGCGTGGAAAGAAGAAGCATCTTAGCAGCTTATGGAGCTGAATTAATATTAACTGAAGGGGCAAAAGGTATGAAAGGGGCAATTGCTGAAGCTGAAAAATTAGCAGCTGAAAATGGATATTTCTTGCCTCAACAATTTGAAAATCCTGCAAACCCTGCAAAACACTATGAAACAACTGCAAAAGAAATTTTAGATGATTTCCCTCAAATCGATGCATTCGTATCAGGTGTCGGAACTGCTGGAACTTTATCAGGAGTTGGAAAAAGATTAAAGGAAGAAAGACCAGGAGTTAAAGTATTTGCTGTTGAACCTGCAACTTCTGCAGTATTGTCAGGAGAACAACCTGGAAAACACTTCCAACAAGGACTTGGAGCAGGATTTGTGCCTGGAAACTATGATGCCAGCCTTGTAGATGAAATTATAAAGGTAACTAATGAACAAGCGGTAGAATTTGCAACAAGAGCTTCAAAGGAAAACGGACTATTTATCGGAATTTCTTCTGGAAGTGCAATTGCAGCAGCTTATGAAGTAGGTAAAAAAATTAGGAAAAAGGTAAAAAAAGTTGTAGCAATTTTACCAGATGGTGGAGAAAAAAATACTTATCAATTGAAGCATTCAGAAACAGTTTATAATTAATAGAACTTAACTAACTTGGGCAAGGATTCTCTGACTTTTTACATAAAATAACGGGATGAATTGCCTGTTTTCATATTTTCATACTTTTTATGAAATAGAATTATAGTAAAAACTGCTTTAGAGCCGAACTCAGATATTATACACCATTTAACCTTTATAAATTTAACAAAAAAAGCAAAATATGCAATAAAATGTTGTTTTTAAAAACAGTTTTTATTATATAATTCAAATATAAATTTTAAGGAGTGTGATTATTATTTTTTTAAATGGTTAGTAAGTGAAATAAATAATATAGCGGAAAAAAAGACCCAGTTTGTCAGATATAAAATAGAAGTTTTTTTCTCTATCCGTCTCTACATGCAGTTATTAATCACAAGATTGCCCACTTTTTTTCAAAAAGCATAAATTATATTTTTTTGTGCACGGTTAATTTCTCAAATTTCACGATTTTTTACAGGAATAGAAATTCATCCAGGAGCAAAATTAGGAAAAAAAGTATTTTTTGACCACGGAATGGGAATCGTAGTTGGAGAAACTGCTGAAATAGGCGATAACTGCGTCATCTATCATGGTGTAACTCTAGGCGGAGTAAGCTCTTCCAAAACTAAGAGACATCCCACATTAAAAAATAACGTCACAGTTGGAACAGGAGCAAAACTGCTAGGAAATATAGTAATTGGAAATAATGTGAAAATTGGAGCAAATTCAGTTGTTTTAAAGGATGTTCCAGATAATGCAGTAGCAGTAGGGATTCCAAAGTAGAATCATTCCAAAAACAGAGGAAGATTACTATATGTGGCATATTTAACAGATTTTTTTACAGTTTTTTTATATTATTTATTAAAATATTCAAATACAAAAAAATTTGACAATCAAAGTAAAATATGGTATATTTTTCTATATGAAAAAAATTTACTTCATTTCTTTGATTTGAAATAAAAAAATTAGGATAGGATTATCCAAAAAAATACAAAAAGCAGACAAATGTGCAAAAAGCATATTTAAAAACTAAACTAATAAACATGGAGGATTAAAATGGCAAAAAGTAGGAATTTTTTTCGGATCAACAACAGGAGTAACTGAAGATATTGCTCATAAAATTGCAGAAAAAAAATTGATGGAGCAGAAGTTTTTTTAATATTGATGGAAATGAGGATAAATTGGAAGATTATGATGTACTTCTTTTAGGTACTTCTACTTGGGGATTTGGAGACTTGCAAGATGACTGGGCAGCAGTTCTTGATGATTTGGCAAGCAAAGATTTAAGCGGTAAAAAAGTAGGATATTTCGGAAGTGGGGATCAAGGAACTTTCTCTGATACATTTATGGATGGAATTGCCATCATTGATGAAGAAATTCAAAAAACTGGTGCAACAATCATTGGAAAAACTTCAACAGAAGGATATGAATTCAGCGAATCAAGAGCAGCAAAAGATGGAGAATTTTTAGGACTTGCTCTAGATGAGGTTAATCAGTCTGAATTAACAGATGAAAGAATTGACGCATGGGTTGAACAAATCCAAAAGGAATTTTAAATAAAACTATGTCTGTGAAAATATTTAAAAAATAATTATTCACAAAAGACAAATAAATATGATTTTAAATTTATATTTATATATAACTAAGATAAATCAATTTTCACAAGTTGATTTTTCTCCAAAAAAATTTAAGAAGGTGTTTTCATAGCACCTTTTTTTATTATTTTTATTTTTTTCCCATAGTAACTGCTATAACTAAAAAAAGAAGCATTTTGCAAAAACATCTGACTCACAAAATAACTTCTTTCAAAACTATATTTCTTCTCAACCTTTTTTTCCCAATTTCTCCTTAAAAACAAAAACCTCTGTACTTTAACTTCCCTGACTTTTTTTCTATACATAACGACCTTTTTTTCTTCAAAACACATCTAATTTTTCTTTAGACTTTATCCTTTTTTTCTACCTAATTATCTATAAATAACTTTTTTTCTTTTTAGGGCAATAATGCCTTCTAAACTCCTTTTTTTATCGATATCGACTTAACTTTAAAAAAACTTTTTTTCTTCATAGTTCGGATTCGACCAAAAAAATCCTATCCTTTTTTTACTTTTTGTTATTTCATTTTTGTATACAAATTCCTGTGTAACCTTTACTCCTTTTTACCTTTGACCTTTTTCTTCATAAAACTCTTTATTTCCTAATCTCTATCTACGTCCCAATCTGTAATTCTTCCAGTATACGCATCGATTTCAAATTCATAAGTGTAACCTCTGTAATGAATTTCTCCTTCATAAGAATCTTCATCAAATTCAAAAATCCTTAATATTTCTCAATGTTGCACCTGGAACTTTTTGCTAATGCTATTTGTTTTAGCTCTTGCTGAGGGTTATTTTTGATCTTTTATAAGAACTTTTTTTATGGCTGAAATTTGATTTTTTTATAATCTTTACTTCCAGCAAAACTCAAAGAACCTAATACCAAACAACCTAACAATGCTACTGTTAAGAATTTATTTTTTTCATAATCCTCCTTTGCATTTTTGTATTTGTAATTGCTGTTCCTTTGTTACATTGTAATAGTATCATATAAAGATTAAAGAAAAAAATGAGAACTTTTAATTTTTTTCTCATTTTTTTAAAAATTTTATAAAAAAATAGACACTCTCTGCTTCTGAGATTGCCTATTTTTTTCTAGATTTTTCACAACTAATTTCATGATTATATTTTTATTTTTTTGATTAATAAATTAATTTGAAAAAAATTATAATTCGATGTCTTCTTTTTCTTAATGTTGGGAACAAGATTACGTCTCTAATTGATGCTGAATTAGTTTGTAACATAACTAATCTATCAATTCCAATTCCTAATCCTCCTGCAGGTGGCATTCCGTATTCTAAGGCTCTGATGTAATCTAAATCCATTCCTTGTGCTTCATCGTCTCCTGCTTCTTTCAATTTAACTTGTTCTTCGAATCTTTCTTTTTTTGATCTCTTGGATCGTTTAATTCTGAATATGCGTTTGCAAATTCTCTTCCAGAAATAAACAATTCAAATCTGTCAACCCATTCAGTTTCACCTTTTTGATTTTTTGAAAGTGGAGAAATTTCTTTTGGATATTCTGTTATGAATGTTGGATTAATCAATGTTTCTTCCACTTTTTTTCTTCAAAGAATAAATTTAAAATTCCAAATTTTGTATAAGTTTTATCCTTTTCTAAAGGAATTCCAAATTCTTTCATGATTGAAATAAACTTTCTTCATCGCTTGAAATTGAATCAAAATCAAATCCAGTTGCTTCTTTTACAGACTTCTTTCATTGTTACTCTTCTCCAAGGTTTAGTTAAATTAATAGTTTTATCTTCATATTCAATTTCATATTTTTCCATGTAACTCGAAAGTCAAAAGTTTAGAAATTAAGTCTTCTGTCAAGTCCATCATATCATTAAAATCGGCGTACGCTTGGTACAATTCCATCATTGTAAATTCAGGATTATGTTTTACAGAAATTCCTTCATTTCTAAAAACTTCTATTAATTTCAAATACTTTTTTCAAATCCACCAACTAATAATCTTTTTTAAGTATAATTCAGGTGCGATTCTTAAGAATAATTCCATATCTAATGCATTGTGGTGCGTAACAAATGGTCTTGCAGTTGCTCCACCTGCGATTGGGTGCATCATTGGAGTTTCAACTTCCGTAAATCCTTTTTTTCTAAATAAACTTTCTAAAAAAATCTAATAACTTGGAATCTTTTTTTCATAGTTTCCATAACTTCTCTATTCATTACCAAGTCAACATATCTTTGTCTATATCTAGTTTCAACGTTAGTTAATCCATGGAATTTTTTTCTGGAAGCGGACGAACATTTTTAGATAATACTTCAAAAGAATCTACTCTTAAAGTTAATTCCCCAGTCTTAGTTCTAAACAAATGTCCTTCAAGCCCAATAAAATCTCCAAGTCCCATTTTTTTATAAATTTCATATTGATCTTCTCCAACTTCTTCTTTTTTTCACATAATATTGAATTTGACCAGTTGGATCTTGAATCTTACCAAATCCGTTTTTTTACCCATTCTTCTGAAAGCGATGATTCTTCCTGCTGTTTTTAAATACTTTATCGCAAGTTTCATCATATTGATTTATTTCAGCAATATCATTCACTTTTTTTCATATTTTTCTTCCGTAAGGTTCTATTCCAATTTCCTTTAGTTCTGCTACTTTTTTTCAATTTTTTTCTTTTATAATACCATTATCATTCTGGTTTTGATTACTCATTCACTTTTTTTCCTTTCTGCTTTTTTTATAAATATAGATATTTATTTATTTGGAACATCTATAAATTGAAATTCTAAATTTATACTGTTTATTACTTCGTTATTATGTATTATATCATATTCCAGCATCATTTTTCCATTTTCTTTTTGAATTTTTTTGTAAAAAAATTTTTGTATTTCCCTCGAAATTGTTTTTGTAATATAAATAAATGGCGTATTTTTTTATCACTTTGAAAAATTTGTCTGGAATTGATTTCACCATATCGGTAAATCTCAACTGAATTGCCTTTATCAATAATTTTACAGTTTCCATACTCATCACTATAATGATATTCTTTTTTCTTCCTGTTCCAATACTTTTTTTCAGACTCAAATAATTTTTTTCATAATTCTGATTAAAATTATCCAGACTTTTTTTATTTTTTTATTTTCATTTTTATTCCTTATTTTTTTATTTTTTTATTATTTTTAGAGAATTGAAAATTATAAAATAAACCTATTCATTTTCATCATCTAAAAAAATCATCTAAAAAAATTCTAATAAATCTTCATCATCAGACTTCTTCTTCATTCTCAAAAAATTCATTTTCATCATCATTTAATGGATCAAAATTGCTTTCATCAAATTCTCCATCTACATTCTCATTTTTATCATACTCGCCAAAATCTTCGTTCCAGTACATATAATCCTTGTCAGAACCGTAATATTCATCGTTCCATATTTCCAGAACCTGATCTTCCTCATCTTCATCTAAATCATACAGTTCCTCTTCAATACTGTCATAGTAAAAAACCTTCTTTTCCCCAGTTTCACTATCACAAACTAAATATTCCTTATCTCCTACCGTAATATTTGAAAGACACGTATATTCTTCAACATCCCCTTCGCTATTAGTTTTTTCAAATTCTTCCCCAGCAGAATACATAACTTCCCTCCATTATTTATGATATTTTATATTATTATTAATTGAAATCCATCTATATATTTGCTCTGACAAAATTAACCGCATAGGTGATGTGGAAATGTCATTTTTGAAAAAAACACAATCTAAAAATCTGCAATTTCCCGCAAATTATCATTAACTCCATTTGAACCGCCGATTATAAAATTAATTTCACTGTTTGTTATTGAAATTTTTTTCAATTTTATCCGCCATTTCTTCTGAAGTCAGCATTTTTTTCCCTTTAAATCAAGCAAAATATTATATGAATAATTTTTTTGAAATAACATTTATTATTCTTTCAGTTTCAGAATTTATTGCATTTTTCAATCCCTTTGTTATCATCCTCTTCAGCCAGTTCAATAATTTCAAGTTTTTGTATATTTTTGATAACCTTTTTTTGAAAAATTCAATTATTCCCTCTTTTATATACTTTTTCCTTTATTTTTTTCCAATACACACTACATTAATTCTTATCATATTTTTTTCCCTTATTGTCAAAAAGTTTTTTTCATTTTTTTACTAATTTTTACTATTATTTTTTTCTTCCAAACATTTTATCCAAATCATTTTTAGACAATTTTACAATAATTGGTCTGCCGTGGGGACACGTATATTTCCCAACTTCATGAATCCTTCTCACCATATTCTGCATTTTCGGATATATCCAAACTTCTGCCCAGCCTTTATCGCTCCTTTACACGACATTGAAATAATGATATTTTTCCCTTAAATCTTTTTATTTCCACTTCATTTTTTTAAATCCAGCAAAAAGCTGTAAAAACACATTTTCAATACTATCCCGAAAAATCAAAAAGCAGGCACAGCACGAATCACAATCTCGTTTTTCTGAAAATTCATCAATATCAAATCCAAAAATTTTTGAAAAAAACATCAATATTTTTCAAAAAAATAATATTTTTTTCAATTACCGTAACTTCCATTTTTCAGCGGTAACAGCAAATGCTGTGACTCAATTTTTTTATTATAAAACTTTTTCCTTCAGCTCTTCATACAAAAATTCTCTCATGAATAATGTGCTGATCATAGATTTCAGTTCCTCATCCTTCCGCACTAAAATATACGTATCAAAAAAATTTGTCCCAAAATATCATAATGAACCTGCTTCCCAACGTGCTTTTTCAAATGTCCCAACTTTATAATATTCATTTTCAGTATTTTTCATTTATACCATTAGAATTTTTTTCTCCACTAAATTTTTTTCATAATTTCTAAAATTACTCTTTTCATCCCAATTTTTTTCTTATCTTTATCGCTCTTTACCAAATTAGAATTTTTCAACATTTTGCAAGTTTTTCCACATTGTTTTCCACAATTTCATTTAAATTTCCATTCATTTTTTTCCAAATTTCATCAAGACTCGAATCATTCTTTTTTTATTGCTATTCTCTTTTTCATCATTAAAAAAATTACCACTGCTTAGACTTTCAGAAATACCAGCAGATTCTCTATTTTTTTATCATTTTTCTCAAGATTACCTCCTGTAAACCCATTTTCTCCTTCCAATTTCTCACTATTTTTCTTTTCCCGTCAAAAGTTTCCAAACTTAAAAATTTTCTGATTTTTCCCCCTTTAAAATGTCATCAGAAAATAAATCATCATTTTCCACAGTGATATTTTTCATTAATATTAATATTTTTTCTTTATTAAATCAATATTAGGCTGCCAGTTTTTCCCTGTCATTATAATAAAAAAAGTCAGTCAATTGCTGATTTTATCTCATTATAAACAATTTTATCATTTGAAAATTTTTACTATTTTTTTAGATGGATGAACATTCACATCTATTTCCTTTGGATCAGCATTGTAAAAAAATAATAGCAAAAGGATATTTTTCCCTTCATTAACTTAGTGTAATAGCCATCTATAACAGTCTCTCTCAATAGTTGCTGACTTCACATACCGATTATTTACAAAAGTAAACATAAAATCCTTTGAACTTCGTAAAATTTCCACATTTCCCAAATATCCATATTCAAATTTTTTTCAAATTTTTTTAAAACTGATTTTTCCAAATAATTCAAGAATTGTATTCTCAATCCCTTTTCCCGCTTGTCTTTATCGTACTTTTTCCCGTCTAATTCAAGCGAAAATGCCACATTACTATTGGAAAGCGCCTCCTTTAGCACAATATCCCTAATTTTTTTCCATACTCTGTTGACATCTTTCTCAAAAAAATTTTTCTTCTAGCAGGCGTATTGTAAAATAAATCCCTGACTTCCATTTCTGTCCCAACATTTCTTGAAACTTCCTCAAACTTTCTCACAACCCCACCATAACAGCCAATTCTATACCCCTGCAGGACTGTTTTTCAGAACGTGTAGTAATCGTAGCTTTAGACACCGCTGAAATAGATGACAGAGACTTCTCCACGAAAGCCATAGGTGCTTAAATTAAAGACATCCTCCTTTTCCTTAATCTTAGAAGTGGCATGCCGCTCAACTGACAAAAAGCGTATCATCCTTATCCATCCCAATTCCGTTATCACTTACTTTAACATCAGTTCCAGATTTGAAAACTTCAATTTTTTTATCATTGTAGCCTTCGCATCCAGTGAATTTTCAATCATCTCCTTAATCATCAGTTTGGATTTTCCACAACTTCCCCAGCAGCAATAATATTTGACACTTTTTTTCATCTAGTATTTTTTTATATCCCACAATCTATCCTCCTTTTCTATCAGTTTTTTTCTTTTTTTAAGTCACACAAACAATTAATCCAGTAACCGCAGGCGTCAACATTGAAAAATACACTTTTGCCAGTTAAAATTATTGTCGCAATTTCAAATAATATACCTGCAACTATGTCAAATTTTTCTTAATTTACCCTCATTATTCAAAAAAACCTTTCCAAAATCATAATTTAACAGTTTTACTTACAATAATCTTATATTTCTGCCCAAAAAAATTTCTGCCAATTTTTTTCTAAATCCTCTTCTAGACAAAAGCACCTTCACATTAGGTCCAGCATCCATCGTAAAATAGCATTTTTTCCCCATTATTTCTCAAATTTTTTTACAAAATCCATTGCTTCGTAAGTTTTTTTCATTAAAATATGAAAACGGCGGATTTGCAGTTTCAGTTGTCTTGTGCATTCTAAGGGCATTTTTCTTCTGTTAAAGTTCCCACTTTTTCAAAAATCATTTTTCAGCAAGATATTTTTTTCATATTTATAAAATCAATTTCAGACTGTTTTACCCATTCATCAAAAATACGTCGAAGTTTTTGGCACAAAGTTCCATTCCATTTCGACTTGAAATTTTTCTTTTTATTTTTCATTCAGCACAAGCACAATCATCGCTAGTTTCAAATCTGTCTTAACTTCACAAATCTCTCCAGTATCTTTGTCCCAAGCCGCAATTGGTCCAAAAACTTCTCGAAGAAGAGCCAGAACCAAATTTTTGAAATTTGTGCAAGTTCAGATTGTGCATAATTTTTTTCCAAAAAGTTCATTACAAGCCTTTATTACAGGCTGATAGTCCACTCGAACTGGAAGAAAGTCCCGCAGTTGTCGGCATATTATTTGTTGTAGAAATTTTTTTACCTTCTGACTTCTATTTTTCCCTAAACAAATCCACGACCTTGCTAATCTTTTTCCGTATGCATCTTGTCCTGTAATTCTCCGTTTAAATAAAATAAATCCGTCATATTTGAAAAACTTTATCTTTACAATTTCCATTTTTCATTTCCTTTTCAACAGCAATTTTAGTATCCTCATCCTTTATAAATTCCATTTCTGTTTCTGTGAACATATCATTAAGAGTAAGAGAAATACTGCTTGTGGCAGGTATCATTTTTTTCTGCATCTTTTTTCCCCAGTATTTTTACAATTGCGATATTAGCATAAGATTTGACTTTTACCATTTTTTTCTCCTTTATTTTTTTCGTTAAATTTTTAAATATTAAATTTTTTTCCACCCAAATATTTTTCTGCTCCCACATTTTTGTAAATCCATCTTTTTACTTTTTTTCCATAATTTCCAAATTTTTCGGCAAGTGCAATTACACAGCCTCCCAAACCGCCACCAGAAATTTTTTTGCTCCAGCCGCTCCATTTTTCAATCGCCGTTTTTTTACAAATAACTCTGTCTTTTTCAATAGTTATATTCAATTTTCCCAAGTTCTGTATTTGCTGCTGTCATAATTTCCCCAATTTTACTAATTTTTTTCTTATTTTTTTCTTCTTTATTTTTCAATATTTCCAGTTAAAATTCTAGTCATTTCATCTGTCAATCTGCCTAATTTTTTTCAAGGAAAGTTCAGACTTTTACTCTCCTAAATTTTTTTCACATTTTGAATCGCTTCACCAGTATTTCCATAAATGCCTGTATCTGCAATCACAAGATACGCATCAAGATTTAAGTCAATGTATGAAAATCCCTTGTTTTTTACAAATCTTATAGCCTTATCGCTAAGGCAAGTTTTTGCATCCAGCCCGCTTGGAGTCTTATGAGCCACAATTTCTGCCGTATTCACTAATTTTTTTCCAATAATTCATCTTCTAAATTTTTCTCCAAAAATAGTTAAATATTGCACGAATTGCCGCAATGCTGACTGCTGCTGAAGAGCCCATTCCACGTTTTTGAGGAATTTGAGAAGTTATTTTGTATTTTATTTTTACATTTTCTTTTTTTAAATATTTTAATGCAGTAAAAATTGCGACTGAAAGTGTATCTGTTTCATCATAAAAATTGCTTTTTCGCCTCTTCTATTGTACATTCAATCTCAATTTTTTTAATGGAATAGCAATGGCAGGATAGCCATAAACGACAGAATGTTCCCCAATTAATATGATTTTTACTATGTGATTTTTCCAATACCTCTTTTCATTTTTTTACTAAAATCTCCTATTTCTAATTAAAGAAAAAAACGAGCCTAATGACCCGCTTCTTTTTAATCTATCTAAAATTTTACTTTTTTTATTTTTCTGTTTTGGTGGAAATGACGGAATCGAACCCGTGTCCAAAATAGAAAGTCCTTACTATCTTCTACAAGTTTAGTCTATTTAACGCTTTAACCGTTAGATATTAAACAGACAAAAAGTCTAAAGGCGAGATTATAGAATTTCCCTAAATGACATAATCATACATTTAGGTAAGCCATTAAAAATGACATCATCTAATGGAAAAATGGCGTTTCCAAAAGAGATGAGCCGCTATCTTAGGGCAGTAATGCGTAATTATCGTTTCCGATTATTTTTAAAATGGATTTTTAAAAGCTCCCGCTTACTTGCCGATAATAATCTTTTTTTATCCTGTCGAAACCAAAACATTCCCTTAATAATATTTAACTTTAAGTCATTTTACCACAAAAATATTTATTTTTTTCAACAGCCTATTTAAAAATTTTTTTAATGTTTTGGCGCAAAAATGCTTATTACTCCATAAGATGCCATAGTCATTACTGCAGCAGTATTATTACTCCCAATCCAATATAAAAAAACGATTTTTTCTCTCAAACTGAAGCAAAGCCGCAATCAATGCACCTGTCCAAGCACCTGTCCCAGGAAATGGAACTGCCACAAACAGCATAAGTCCAATAAACTCCCCTGTTGCAAGCCCTTCACTACGTTTTTTAGCCCGATTTTCTATTTTTTCAATAAATTTTACCAAAATATTCCGCTTTTTCATAAATTCAAAAAATTTTACCGAAAACAAGAGAATAAATGGCACAGGAAGCATATTCCCCACAATAGAAACAATCATATTCAAATACCAAGGCAACCCAATAGCCGCCCCAACTGGTATCGCCCCACGCAATTCAATTACAGGAAACATTGAAATAAGAAATATTCCTATCATTTTTATTTAAAAGTGGTGCTCCAATCAAAGCAACTTTTATAAAATTTGTAAAAGATTTCATCATTTTTTTGTATGATAAATATATAAATAATTATATAAAAATACCATACACTCCTTTCTTTATATTTCTTTAGTCATTTGTAAAAATTCTAAAAATTACAATAAACACAGCATTTTTTTATACCTAGTTCTCTTGCTTTTTTCTCCACTCCTGATAAAACTTCTTCCCTCTTATGATTATATATACTGATATTAATCAATCTTTATTTTTTACAATTTCTAAATTTATTTACATTATTTTTTTATACTAAACTTCATTTTTAAAAAAATAATATTAGACTTTTTTGTAATTACAAATATCAATGGCTGTGATTTTTTTCCAAAATAAATTCTGCTTCATTAAAACCGCCAAACACCTTCACATCATCTATATTTAATTTCTTAAAAAGTCCATAAAATCAAAATAATTAACATTAACTAAAAATTTCTTCATTTTCAAATTTTTTTCATCCAAAAACAGTTTTTAAAAAAATCACATTATTATTTGAATTTTTATAGTAAAAACGTTCAAATTTAACATTTTCATTCTGAATTAATGGTAAACTTCCTAAAAAAATTAGATTCAAATTCTTGATTTTTCAAAAAAATTTATAAAAATTTATCAGTCTGAATAATTAGTTTCCCACCATTTTTCCAACTGCAAATAAGCCTTTTTTTCAAAAACAAAAAAAATCTCATCCTTATTATTTAAATGTGGCAACGTATTCCCAACATTTATTATTGTATCAAATTTTTCCCAATTCATCAATTTTCAGCATATCCAGATTTTTTTACATCTATTCCCTTTTTTTCCAGCCTGCTCAATAAGTTTTTTTCATTTATGTCAATCGAAGTCACTTCAAATTTTTTTCATTCTTTAAAAATTTTGACAAATTTCCTGTTGCCGTTCCAACATCAAGAACTTTTTTTCCACTGACATATTTTTTTAAAAAAATTTTTTTGAACATCTGAAAGCGAGAAAATAAAATCATACTTTTTCTGAAATTGTATCGTAAAATTTTTTTCATATTTTTCTATATTTTTTTCATCTTTTCTCCAGATTTAAAAACTTTTTTTACTTTAAATAATTTCACTATAGTATAACACATATTTTTACAAAAATATAAATTGATTTTTTTAAAAAGAAAATTTAAAATAATAAAAAGAAAACCGACTATTTCTAGCCGATTTCCTAAAGTTGATCTTTTTAGAATTTAATTAAATCAATTATTTAGCAATTTTTGCTTGCGAAGTATCCTAAAGTTCTGATTAATTGAGAAGTATAAGACATTTCGTTGTCATACCAAGATACTGTTTTAACTAATTGAGTATCTCCGTTTTTGAACAATTTTAGTTTGAGTTGCATCAAATAATGATCCAAAGTGAATTCCAACGATGTCAGAAGAAACTAATGGTTCTTCAGTGTATCCGAATGATTCAGTAGCTGCTTCTTTCATACTGCATTTACTTCAAATCAACAGTTACTTTTTTTGTTTAAGATAGATACTAATTCAGTTAATGAACCAGTTGGAACAGGTACTCTTTGAGCGAGCTCCATCTAATTTTTCCGTTTAATTCAGGTACTACTAATCCAATTGCTTTTTGCAGCTCCTGTTGAGTTAGGTACGATATTTACTGCAGCAGCTCTTGCTCTTCTTAAGTCACCTTTTTCTGTGTGGTGCATCTAATGTATTTTTGGTCTCCTGTGTAAGCGTGGATAGTTGTCATTGTTCCAGTTACGATTCCAAATTTGTCATTTAATGCTTTAGCCATTGGTGCTAAACAGTTAGTTGTACAAGAAGCTCCTGAAATAACTGTTTCTGAACCATCTAAGATTTCGTGGTTTACGTTGTAAACTACTGTTTTTAACGTCATTTCCACCAGGTGCAGTAATAACTACTTTTTTTAGGGCTCCTGCTTTTACGTGTTTTTCAGACTTTTTCTTTAGTTGCAAAAGAAACCTGTTGCTTCTAATACTACGTCTACTCCTAGATCTCCCCAAGGTAATTTTTCAGGATCGAAAACCTGCGAAAAACTTTAATTTCATTTCCGTTTACTACGAAAAGCTCCTTCTTTAACTTCAATAGTTCCATTGAATCTTCCTTGAGATGAATCGTATTTGAATAAGTGTGCTAACATTTTTAGCATCTGTTAAATCATTAATTGCCACTACTTCAAATTTGTCTGTTTGTTCTGACATTAATCTTAATGCTAATCTTCCGATTCTTCCAAATCCATTAATTGCTACTTTAACTGCCATTTTAATAATACCTCCTAAAAAAATTTTAATATATATTAATATATATTATTTCTTACATTTTGAGTATACCACATTTTTTTGAATTTTCAACGGCAAAAATTAATAAATTTTATAGTTTTGTTTAAAAATACTTATATTCAAAAAAATTAAAAAAAATAAATATTAAATTATAATTTTTAAGCAAAAAAACTACTAAATCCTAGTAGTATATATAATATCATAATTTAATTTTTTTAAAATGGCTGGGCTGAATGGATTCGAACCATTGCATGCTGGAGTCAAAGTCCAGTGCCTTACCGCTTGGCGACAGCCCAACAACATCTTCATATTTTTTTATCCTTTACGGACATTAATTATTATACAAAAAAATTGATTTTTGTCAACACTTTTTTTATAATTTTTCAATATTTTAATATCAGGTATGTTGTATAATCAAGCATAGAAAAAAAATATAAAAAAAACATAGTAAAAATGATACATCAAAATCTCTTATCAAACGATCATTCCTACTATGTAATTTTTCAAAAACTGAAATATATGGAAAAAAACTTCTTTATTCTTTAATTCCTTTTAGTGCCTTTTTCCAAATTCTCTGATTCCCATTTTTCCATCTACTTTTTACCATCAATGCTGGCAAATCTTGTAATATTACCTCTTCATCAGTAACTTTCTTAGACTTCTTTTTTTCATACATGTTTATTCTTTCTTCAATTGCAACATTATAATAATTTCGTTTAGCAGGCTCATTTCCTCTTTCCTTCATAATTGCTTCTAATTCACTTTCGGTCATCTTGGCTCTTTCTAAAATTCTTCTTTCTGTTTGATCATCTACTTCCAGCATATCTGGAACACTTTTTCAAACTTTTTGGATTTTATATCATAAACTACTTCTGCCTCACCATTTGAAAGATAATCTATTTGTTTCACATCAAATTTTAACTTTGTTTCATCTGCTGTAATTCTTGAAATTTCCCTTGCATATTTTTTTCCACAATCTCTTTTTCAAAGAATTACTGATAATATAATCCTTTTTAAACAATTTGCTATATGCTTCCTTTTCAAGATTTCTTTCATTATCTCTTATTCCTTCATTTACAATTGTGAAGAAAAAAATGAATTCAGCCTGCTTTGAAGTGCTCTTTTTTTATTGCCATATCCTCATTTGCCTGTGTTCCTGCTGTAAAAGCATTTCCTGCAACAATCATCATAATTAAAAATAATAATTTTTTTCATGATCTTCTCCTTAATATATTTTTTTATTTTTCTATTAATATTATACCATATTTTTCAAAAAAAAATTTTTTTAATAAATTAAATTTTTTTACTTTAGTTCATTTAATTCCCATTGTCCGTTTACTTCAGTCAATACTGCTTTTTCATTTGCTGAAATTACTGTTTCTAAACTTGTATTTTTCCAAGGCTTTTTCCCTATAATATCCAAAAATTTCATCTACCATAATGTCATAAATCCGTACTTTTTCTGATTCATTTCCATTTTTTTACCATTAAAAACTTCTATTTCATCTTCACTTTTTATAACCTGATTTCTTTAAAACATTAGTCCCTAACATTTTTCTTCAAAAATTTTTTTCTGTTCCCTCAATGCCTTATCGAAATCCTTCATTTTTATATCATACACTACTTCAACATTTTTTTATTATCAATAGATTTAATATTTTTTTAACAGCAAATCTTAATTTCATATTTTTTTCAAATAAATATCAGAACATCCTTTAGAAAAATTTTTTTCCAATATCTTTTTTTATTTAAATCACTAATTTTATAATCTTTGTCAAATAATAAATCTGCATTATTACTAAAAGAATATTTAATCACTTCCGCTAAAGTCTGATTTTTCAACTATTTTTCTTAATATTTTTCCATATCTTTTTGAAAGGCATTTTCAATTTTAATTTTCTCACTTCCTGATACCATATTCATTGATGTATTCCGATTTTTTTGCACTGTCGTCCCTGCAAGTGCATTTCCCATTACTGCCAACATCAATACAAATAATAATTTTTTTCATAAACTCTCCTCACCTTTATCTTTTTATTTTTTTCTTTGTCGAAATTATAGCATATTTTTTTCAAAATATAGAAAATAAAAATTTTTTTCTCAACTTTTTATCGTCTTTTTCTGAAAAAAATTTACTCGAAAAAAATATCTTCCAAAAAAATCTAATATAAATTTTTTTCAGTTTTCCCATCTTCATTTTCTACTACAAATTCTTCTACAAATTTCTTATCCAATTTCACCCCTTGTTTCACACCTACTTTTAATAAATCTTGCTGGATTTTTTTCTTTCGTTATTAAAGACTACTAAATTTAAATTTTTTTATTCTACATTTCCTCTTCAAAAATCGAAATTGTAATCCCTTCCATCTTAACTTTTTTTCACTAAAAAAACTACCTTTTTCTGCTCGAAAGCTAAGTACGCACAAGGCTCGGAAACGCCGTACACTCCGATTTGATTTTTTTACAAATTCTGAACGCTCTTCGACTAAATCTTCTACTTCCAAAAATTTTTTTCTTTTTCAAAAAAATTCTATTGGAATATTTAATTCCGTCATTGCTTCTAAAAGTCCAATTTCATCAGATTTTACCCAAGCGGATGCGGCTTTTTTTATCGAATCCATTTCTAAATTTTGAGTTTCCATTACATAATTTATTTTTTCGATGATTTTTTCTTTTGGTGTATTTCTTTTACAGCCGATTCCGAGAATGATATTTTTTTAGGGAATAATTTTTAGAAATTTCGATATTTTTTTCTGTTTGAAACAATTATTGCTCCAGCACAATTTTTTTGTCATTTTTCTACGATATTTTTTTGGCAAATGAATGCTCACATTTTCTCCATTTACGATAAGCGAAGTCACTCTTTTGGCATCGTCCAAACTTTCCAATTTTGCTTTAATTTTTTGTGACAATGTGTCAACCGCAATTTTTCCACCAACATCAGAAGCTGTTGTAATTACTGGGATTGCTCCGATTCCATTTGCAATTTTTTTACATTCTTCATTTGCACCGCCAAGATGTCCTGAAAGTAATGAAATCACAAAATTAGCATGGTCATCAACTGTAATAACAGCTGGATCTGTGTCCTTGCTTTTAAATTTCCCTTCAATAATTCTTACAACTGCTCCAGTTGCTGCAACGAAAATATGTAAATCATATTTATCAAATGTTTTTTTCTAATAAAATTGGCACTCGCTCATTTATCACAAACAAATTTTTCCACATTTTCACTTTCAAGATTGAGCATATTTGCCACTCTTTGTGACACATAAATATGCAAATTTTTTTATAAACATTATTTCTTATTTTTTTAAACATGTTTCGTATCCATTTTTACTTACACAATATACTGCTGTTCTCATTTTTTTCTCCTTTTTTTCTATTTTTTTAAATCTATAATTTTAATCTTTTTATACAATAATTTCTTTTTCTTTTTTTGGTATTTTTACTTTTTTTCTATAATTCCTTTAGATTTTAAAATTTCCAAAATTTTTCTTTTTTTATCATCCGATTCAAAATGAATAAAATCTTCGATTAATCCTTCATATTCTGGTACTTTTCTAAATACATATTTTTTTAATACTAATTTAGAAAGTTTACTTTTTTTTAAAAGTTTTATCCAATTTTTCTATCAAATCTGATTTTTTTAATTTCTTGTATTTCATTTTCAACTATTAGTTCTTTTCGTATAAGTTTTTCCCCAAAAATACTGTCTATAAAATATTTAGATACTTTTTTTACACGAAGATAAACTATTCTCTGTTTTTGTAATAAAGTATATAATAAATATTAAATTTAATCCTAAAAGTTGATAAAAAAATTCTCATAACTAAAAATTCTGATATTTCAAATAATAAATTAAATAAATGATTGGTTCAAAAAAATAAATAACAATTTGTCATTCCTGATGAAAAACCTCCCTCTATCTCTTTATAATTTATAAGTGCATCCCAATCTAAAATAAGAAAGATTATTCCTATAATTAATGAAATTATCCAATAATTAATTTGTAAACTTCCCATTAACATAAGCATAATTCCTGTAAATTGTAGACATAAAGGAATTAAAGTTATATAAAAAAACATAGCCTGAAATTGCTTCATTACTTATTTTTTTCATTTTTATATTTAAACATCATATTTTCTATATTTAAGAAAAAAAATAGACTTTTGAGAAAATCCAATTTTTTTAAAATATTTTCATTACTATTTATACATAAACCCAAAATTTTGTTATATTTTAGAAAAAAATATTTTTTTAATAAATTTTTTTATTCCTTTTTCTGAATTGGCTTCGTATTCTTTTTAATATTTCCTTCAATTCACTTTTTATCATTATTCATAAGGTTATATTTAAAAAAATCTTTTTCAAATTTATTTTTGATTTAAAATTTTATCTATTTTATTCGCAAATCTCAAATTATCAGTTTCAACACACTTATCACCTTCAAAAAAATCAAACTGTAAATTTTTATTTATATCTTGTGTTGTACATTCTTTTTTTCAATTTATCAAAAAAAAATTTTTTTCTTTCCAAAAAGGAAAATGAAATATTTGATGATTCATAATATTCTTTTAATAATTTTTTTCTATCTCACTATTTTTTTAAAATATTGAAATTTTTTTCTGTTTCTAAGTTTGTTCCCTCAATCTCTTCATCAATATCATCTTCTTCATAATCATTTTATTGATAAATAATATTCAGGATAAAAATTTTTTTCAACGCTTCGTAATATTCATTATATTTTTTTCTCTATTCCAAAAAAACTATATCTTTAAAATATTTAAAAATTTTTAAATAATTTTTATTTTCATAAATCCCTCTTTTTAAACTTCCATCTCAAACACATTAATCACAGGCGTTTCATAAGGATGAACCTCCTTAATCAAATAATATGCTAACTCACAAAATTCTTTTTTTCACTCTAAATTTCATAATTTTTTTCATTAGCAACACTGGATTTTTCCAACTTCTCCGTCAAAAAGGATTCCCACCTTCCAGAGTTTTTCCAATGTCCGATTCCATCAATCGTAGAATAAACATCTGCATAAAAGCCTTCTGTCAAAAGGTTGTATTTTTGTAAGTTTTTCCACAATTTTTTTCCACATAATTTTCTGGAACAAAAAAACTTTCAAAACAAATTTGTATTTTTTTCTTTTAAATTCTAGTTTTGAACTCAACAAATTGTCGTTTTCATAATTTAAAGTCAAATAAAAAAATGGTGTATTTTTAAATAATAATTTTAAAAATATTTTTGTCGCCTTCCCACAATTTTTAAATCAAAAAAATTTCTTTTTTTGGAAATCCATTTTAAGTTGCCTTCATCACATTCATGCTGATTTCCTGAAAAAAATCCGAACTTGTGTAAAGATACATAAATAATGACTCATCATTGTTGTAATTAAAAATCACAAGTCCACGAAATTCATAACTATTCAATTTGTAGCCAGTTTCCTCTTGAACTTCTCTTTTCAAGCACTCTTCAGGTGTTTCCCCAGCTCCAATTTCCCGCCAATTCCTAGCCATTTTTCCTTTATTTATATCATTTTTTTCTTTTTTTAGTTCTGTGTAGCATTAGATATTTTTCATCTTTTTCTAAATAACATAATGTTGTAATCACTTTTTATCTCCTTTTTTTATTTTTATTTATAAAATATTATACCATATAGTTATGTTGATTTAGAATAGTGTTAGAAAAATTTTAATATTGAAATTCCTAGTAAATTAACTAAAAAACTTACATAAAAAAAATTTTTTTATGATAGAATAGTAAAAATTATAATTTTAAAGGAGGAAATTAATGCCTAGAAATAAAAAGAGGGAATTATTTTTTTGGAGTTACAATGTGTTTTTTTATGGTTTTGTGGAATGAGTGCCTATAATTTGACTCTTGTTGGAAAAATTGAGATTACACAAAATTATGGACACTCTCTTAAAAAGTTTTGATTGTACATTTCAAATATTCGTGATTTTTTTATCTTTTACTGTTCCTTTATTTATGCTATATCTCTCATCTCTTGAAGTTTTTAAAAACTCTCATAATCTGCACCCTCTAATATTTTTCCCATTACAATAAATATGGTCTTTATCTTCTGCGTAAGAAAATCCCTCTGCATCCATATTTTTCAAATATTGTAAACGAATTTTTTATCTGCAAAAAAACTTTAATTGGGTATTTATTTATTCTAAAAAAATATCATAAAAAAATAAATTTTATTCCTATCTTTCGCATAACCATTTCCTATAACTTCAAACGTTTTTTTGTATCTGCACCTTCTAATTTTTACAAAATCATCTATTTCTGAATTATAGTAATAGACACTTTTTCTTATCTTTTTATAAATTCATACTCCAAAGGTTTAAAAGTTTTTTTATCAATATTTTTTTAATTCCTTCGCTCTGTATTCATTTAGCCATCCATCAGACAAAAAAATATAATTTTTTTATTATTCTCAAAAAAAATATTTTTGTTATGTTTCAAATTTTCATTTATAAATTTAAAATCTTTAGCAGGAGGTGTTCCTGTTATTTTTTTCATAGAAAAAAATATGGACCATGATAACCTTGTTCAACAATAATTTCCCCTATTCCAAATATATAAATTTTGTCCTTATCTATTGCGAGCGTCTTCAGATATTAACTTAAATGTATTATAATCCACTCCTTTTTAGTTCATTAATTAATGTTCCATAAATAGCAAATATTCTTTTCCCCATCTTTCAAAAAAATATTTTTTTCTCTACTATATTTTTTTACATTTGGTTTAATCAATTCAAGATTTTTTTAAAATTTATTTTTTTAATTTTTTTCTTGTTTAATATTTACAAGATTTTTCTGCATTTTTTTACTTTTTATACCTAAATAATAAACACCTTCATCGTCTACTGAAATTTCATCATTTAATCTTCTTCTTCCTTTGCTTATTTCTATATCATACTCTTTATTTCCAAAAACTTTCCATTTATTACTAACATTCCCCGTAAATGATAAATTTCCTATAAAAAAATAATAAAACAAATATTTTTGAAAAAAATTGTTTTTTTCATAATCTACACTCCTTTTTTTAATCACATCTTTTCCCAAACTCATCATATTCTTCTCTTTGCAACAATCTTATTATTTTTTTATCCAAAAAAATCCAGTTGTAAAACTTTCTTTCCATCTCGTATAACACCTTTTTATAACTGCTTTTTCTCTTAAGTTCTTATCTTTTTCCTTGCTAAACCATTTATTGAAATATCGAAGAAATTTATTTTTTTAATTTCCACAAAATCTGTAACTTCTATTTTAGCATTTATTTTTTTGCCATTTAACCTATAAATTGAAACATCTTTTTTTCAAAATCTTTTTCTTCAATTTTCAATAATATTATTTTTCTACTTCCAATTTTTTTCCATTTCTTAAGATTATTCCATTCTTCCAAAGTTATTTTTATCATATCAAAATCTTTAATTGGCTTAAAATCACGAAATTCTACAACTGTATATTCTTTAATAAATTTTTCCTATTTCTTCCCTTTTTCCAAAAAAACTTGCCATTCTCAAAGACAATCCTGTTCACATTACTTTTCTTCAATAAATTTCATTATCTTCTCAAAACCAATCTCCCGTGTTACAACATCATCAAAAATTTCTGTTTTCTCTTTCCAAATTGATTTATACCGTCCCAACTTTTTCAATTCTATCCGAAATTTCTTCTCGTTTATTCTTTCTCCCACTTTTTATTTTTATCAAGAAGTTCAATTAATTTTTTTGAAAAAAATCAACCTTATTTTTTATGAATTCTTTCTTTCAAATATCTAATTGTGCTGTTTCTCAAAAATATCATAATTTCCTAAAATTTCATTTTTTTCAATTTTTTTCATCATTTGTAACTTCATTTTCAAAACATTTCCACGAATAATCCTGCCCATCAAAACAATGAAATATTTTATCTCCCTTTTTCTTTCTCAAAATCATAATAAGAACAGTTATATAGCGGATCATCTTCCCTTCTCAAATCAAATGTCACATAACTTTTTTTATCTTCTTTTGCTTCTCCAATATGCAAAAAAACATTCTGCTTCAAAAAAAGAATCATTTTTCTGATTTTTCAACTTTTATAATTTCCATATTTTTTTAATCCCTAGGTAATAAATAGTATTTTATCACTTCACTTTATATAATATTCCTTCAATTTTTTTCATCTAAAATTCTACTTTTTTTATTTTTTTATAACCTTACTATTTAATCCCTCTTCTAAACTCATGTGAAAACGTCTTATCATAAAGTTTAGATTTAGAATATTCGTCCCCCATAAAGTTTCCAACTAAAATTTGTGCAGTTTTCGTAATTTTTTCATCTTTCACTTTTTTTGAGCAATGTTTTTCCAATGTTCCCCATAATGATTTTTTTGATCATTCCAAGTGGCTCTTTGGACAATTGCAATTGGAGTTGTTTTTATCGTAATGTTTTTAATAGTCTTTTTACAACTTCATCAATCATTTGTACAGACAAGAATATTGCCATTGAGCATTTGTGTGAAGCTAGACTTTCTAGGCTTTCTGTTTCTGGTACTGGAGTTCTTCCTTCCAGTCTTGTACAAATTATTGTTTGACTCACATCAGGCAATGTGAACTCCTTTTTTTATTGCAGCAGACAGTCTACAAATGAACTCACTCCTGGTACGACTTCATACTCGATTCCATATTCATCCAAAAATATCCATTTGTTCCCTTATTGCTCCAAAAAAATACTTGGATCCCCAGTATGAACTCTTGCAACCAATTTCCCATTTTTTTCTGAGACTTTTTATCGTAACTTCCATCACTTCATCTAAGTTCATTGAAGCAGAATTATAAACTTCCGCTCCTTCTTTATGACATTCAATAACTTCTCTTGGCACAAGCGAACCCGCATAAATTATGACATCTGCTTCCTTTACAATTCTTTTGTCCTTTTACTGTTATTAATTCAGGATCTCCAGGCCCTGCTCCTATGAAGTATACTTTTTTTCATAAAATTACCTCTTTCTTTTTTTATTTTTTTATAATATTTCATTTATTTCAAAAACTTACTGATATTTCTGTATTCAAATATTTTTTTCATTTTTTTCTTAAAAAAACGCTTCCCAGACTTTCCCATTTTTCAAGATAAATGGATATTTTATCAAGTTTTTTTCAACTTCTTCAACATTTATTTTTTTCTATTTTTTTGTTTTTTCATTCCAAAAAAATCTTTTCAAATTTTTCCTGAAATATCATTATTAATTATCTCATTATCCACAAAAATAAATTTCATTAACCAATTTTTTTGATAATCTTCAAAACTATTGCAAAAATTCTCTAAAACTGACTATTACATGCCCATTCACAAAAATATCCTTTATTGCCAATTTCTTGATTTTACTAATTTCTTCCTTATTCTCTAAAAATTTCTTTTATCTCATTCTCGAAAAAAATTCCAATGGTGAATATCCGTATACCTTCTCATAACAAAAATTATACTTCGGAATAAAATAAATTTTATCTTCCCATTTTTTTCAAATAAATTTTAAAAAAATTTGTAGTACTCTATGTTTCCATAATTTAAATAAAATATATAATTTCCATTTTCATATTTTTGGCAATTCAAAACTTTCACCATAATGGATTTCTTTTCCGTCTTTTAAAACCTGAATATATTCTTCATACCAATCCTTATCATCGTAAACTTTTTCTTTTTATTTCTAACATTTTTCTCTTTTTCCTATTATTTGCTTTTTCATCAAAGCATAAATTATTATTCTCTCATAAAATGCTCTTTCTTTATCATCGGATATACTCAAAATCTCACAATAATGGGACCAACTCAATTTTTCCAGACACTGTCTGGAATTTTTTTGATATTTCAAATAAAATTTTCTCATATTAAATAAATTTGATTTTGAAAAGCCTTTTTCCATACTCTTTTTGTCAATTTTTTCGACAATTCTTTTAAAAAAATTTTTTTCCCATATTACTCCCAATTCCTTTTTCAATTTTACTCATTTTTTTCCCCCATTTATATTAATTTCAAAAAAATAACTTATCAAATATTTTTTTACTAATAACTAATTTTTTTGTTCAACATTAGGATTTTTGAACGGCTTTCTTATACAGTGCCTTTAATTCTTCAAAATGATTTCCATTTTTTTCTCTATATTCTTTTTCCTTTTCCGTCAATTCCCTATTATATGGATTATCTCCCAAACTGCTATGAAGAGCAATTCCAAATTGTGTTATAATATCAAATTTCATAATTTCTTGCGACAAACTTTTTATCTGTATAAAATTTATAACCATCGTAATTTGAACCTCTTCCCGCATCATAGTAAATATCGTTATTATATTTTTACTTTTACAATATTTTTTTATTTCTTTTTGTTTTTCTTTCATAAATAACTGCCCTGTTGTTCTCCACTAATTCAGCAATATAATTACGAACATAATCCAATTTTTTTATCCTTATCCGAAATATTATCTTTTTATATTCTTTTCTTTTTTTATCTCTATTTTTTTATTGTATAATTCCAACAAATCACTTTTTCTCACTAAAATATCATAAATTTTTCAGTTTTATACGTTACTATATTCTTTTTTTATCACTCGGCAATACATAACTCAAATTTATTTCTTTTCAAAAATCTTGACTCAATTCTACGTATCTTTTTTTCTTCGTATCATAAGTTCCTTTTACAATTGTTTCTGCTAGTCCTTGAATTGCTACTCCAAGTAACAAAATAAATAATATTTTTTTCATAATAATTCCTTCTTTCTTTTAGTTCTTAAATTTTAACTACTTCTTATTAAATATCCCCATCAATCTGGTTTTTCAACACAATTTCCTCTATTATTTTTTTATTATTTATTTTTCAAAGTTCCCAAATAAAATCCTGCATTAACAATCAGTACATACAAAAAAATATCTCGATTTCAATGTTTTTTTATAATTCCAACTTTTTCAATAATTCCACCCTCAGTTTCTTTGAAATACATCAAAAACTTTATAAGGAAAAGTATAAATTATTGCATAATAATCTTCTTTATACCAGTTGAAACCCATAAAAATAAATATAAATGCAATTATCAAACAACTTAACATTGTCAATTTTTCTTATAATTTTTTTATTTCTTCAACGTTAAAATATCTTTTTATAATAAACCCAAAAATAAATATTTGCAGTAATTAATGGTATTAAAACATTAATTTGATTTTTCACCCCAAAAACTTCCAAAACAAATTGCAAAAACTAGGAATCAAAAAGTACATTGTAATAAACCATAATATAATTTTAGAAACTTTAGATAAATAACTTCTAATCTTTATTTTACTTCTAAATATTCCTAAAATAAATAATCCGTTGAAAAAAACATAATTTTATAACTCCAATAATATCTATTCTAAATAATAATATTACTGATAAAATTATAAAAAAATATTGGCAATTTCAAAAATTTTATCATTTTCATATTCCGTTTTTTCCCATGAAATAAAACATTATGCCAAAAAAATTATTCCCGTTATTATTGAAAAACATTCCTCCAAAAATATAATCGAAATGGCAAATCAAAACCATAATCCCAGTCATATTTTTCCTATCAAAAAAATAAAATACAAAAAAATAAAATTTGAAGAATTATAAACTTTGACTATTTTCTATTTTTCCTTAAAAGTGTTTTTAGAAATCTCTTCCACTCCTTAACTCCTTTCTTCTTCAATATCATCGTCGAAAAAAATAAGGAACTTCCTCCACACTCTCAATATCCCAATAAACGACTTCATTATCTTTCCCGCAATCTGAAACAATTACAGCATTTTCTTTATTTCCTGTTTCAATTATCGCCTTTTTTTAATTTTCTCAAAATTTCTGCTTATTTTTCATCAAAACTAAATTATCATTATTTTTCAATTTCCTTGTAAATATCAGTTTTTCGATTGACAGACACTACTTTCAAATCTTCATCGCCAATCATCAAAGGCACATTCAGTCTAGCTGCAATACTATTAAACGAAGTTATTCCAGCAATCGTCTCCACTTCAACATCATCTGCAATATGCTCCAAAACATAAGTATATGTACTATAAGTCATCGGATCTCCAATTGTCAAAAATGCCACATTCTTCCCCTTTTCCAATTCAGCACTTACTTTTATCAGCATTATTTTTTTCTAAAAAAACTTTTTCTTGCTTCCACATCTTTTTATCATCGGAAACTCCAAAAACATTTGCTCTACACCAGCTTTCACATACTCTTTTACAATATTAAAAGCCGTGCTTCCTTCTCCGCTTTTTGCCTCAGGCAATACAATTACATCCACCTCATGCAATTTTTTCGTCGCTTTAACCGTTATATTTTTCAGGATCTCCTACTCCTACTCCAATACCGTAAAATTTACCTTTTTTTCATATTTCACTTTCCTTTCTTTTTTTATTCTCCTACTTATTTTAATAAAAAAATTTACTCTTTATTTCTTATTTAACTTCTTTGCTTTTCAAACTTTTTTTCTATCTACCACTCAAAATATTTTTTTAAATTTCAACTATTTTTCCCTAACTTTTTCCTCAATAAATTCTTTTAATACAGGAATATGACTCAATTCTGGAGTTCTACTCGCATAAACCATTGTCACATTTCCTTTTTCGCAACTCTTCCACTATTATACCCTCAAATTCCTCAAAATTCGAATTTTCTTCCAATTCTTTTCTATATTTTTTTCAGAAAAAAATTTTTCAAAATCGATAATTCCTTTATGATAATTTTTGTCTCAATTCCTTCGATGGTGTAATAATTTTTTTGCCCAATAATCGATTTTTCGCATCTTCCTTTTTTTAACCCTCTAGGCCACAATTTATCAACTAATATTCTAAAACCATCTGCTTCTCCAATTTTTTTCATAAAGCTCTTTTTCCATTTAATTTCAAATTTCATAGCTCCCTCCTGTTCTAAAAATCAAAAATCTTATCAATTTTACAACTATTTGTCAATCACTTTTCATAAAATTACTTTAAATATTATACCATATTTGGTATACAAAAATATTTATAATTTTTTTAATTATAGCAAAAAAACCTCCAAATATTATGTAGTTATTTTACTATACAATATTTAGAGATTTACATAAAAATTTTTACACCCCTAATAGGATTCACAATATTCTTCCGTGTTTATTTATTTATTTAAAATTTTGAAATAATATTTTTTTATGTTATAAAAAAACACCTTTTAATATGTTGCAAGTGGTTTTTTTATATTATTTTCTCAGAAATCACATAAATTGGATTTTTCCGACATCATCATGTTAAAATCCTTCACTTTTCTATTTTTTTGCCACAATTATTTGAGAAATATCAATATCCTCAAACTTTCGATTTTTTTCAAGTATTCAAGTGCTTCAAATGTGTTTTTCTAAAACGATAAAGTTCAAAGCGATTATTCCGCCTTCTTTTAAATTTTTCATAAGAATAATTGATAATTTCTGATAAATTTCCACCTGAACCACCAATAAACACTTTATCGAAAAGTTATTCCTTGTGGTAAATCTTCTGGTGCTTTTTCCAGAAATTACAGTCATATTTTTTTATCTCAAATTTTTTTCCATATTTTGTTTTTATTAAATCAATGGCTTCTCTTTTTTTGCTCAATCGTGTAAACATGCCCATTTTTTTAGCAAATCTAGCCATTTCAATACTTACAGAGCCAGTTCCACCACCAATATCAATACACACATCTTCATCAGAAATTTCCATTTTCGCAATACTCACCGCTCTTATTTCTTCCTTTGTCATTGGAACTTTTCCACGAATAAAGTCCTTATCTTTTATATGATACATTTTTCTCCACTTTCTTACATTTAATTTTTTTATTTTGTTAAAAACTTTCTTTTTTTATTACAAAAACTTTTTAACCTTTTTTTATTTTTTTCAAAATCACAACATTCATTCCAAATTTCTCTTCATAATTTGCCAACTCTTTTGCCTTAAAACGATAAATTTTTTTCATTTCTCATAAGACAAATTTTTCCCCAACAAAAATTTTCACATTCTCAAAATTATTTTTCTAACAATTTTTTGAGCAATTTTTCTGCAGCGTATTTTTCTTTAAAATCAGTCAATAATCCAATTTTTTCATACTCATTCAATTTTTCCACAAAATCGAATTTCCTTCCCATGAACACTGGCAATACAAGCATCATACCAATATTCTGAAATTTTTTTGCGAACATATATTGAACCGATGAAATTCCTGGCACAACTTCTAGCTCTTCACTTTCAAAAATATTTTTTTCATAAAAAGTTAGAAGACTGTAAAATCCAGTATCTCCAGACACAATCACAGAAATCTTTTTATTTCGATTCTCATTTATGAAATCCAGAACTTTTTGCAAATCAGCTGAAATGTAGCAATATTCCTTATTTTTCGCACACTCTCCCAAACTTTCAATATGCCGCTTTCCACCGACAATTACTTCCGATTCCTTAATTTTTCTTCAAAACAATTGGTAATGTGTAATCTAAATTTCCAGGCCCAAGCCCTAAAATTTGTATTTTTTTCCATTTTTCCTCTTTTCAAAAAAACTATAATTTTTTTATTATGTTTTTTTCTTTAAAAATAAAAACTAGAACTCTTTAAAAAAAGTCCTTACTTTGTCCAATAACTTTTTTCTCAGCTGATAAAATCAACGTTTCTACTTCCAAATCCCAGCCATTTTTTCTGCAATGTTCTTCACATTTTTGTTTTGCCTTTTCAGCTAGCAAATTGAAAACTTCCTTTTTTTCAATATATCCAGAAAGCTTTCTTCAGTCGTATTCGAATTTAAAATTTTGTAAACATTTTTCCAATTTTTTTCGCCAACTAATAGAGCATTTGCAGCTAAAATTTCCATTTTTGCATCAGAAACTCGGCTATGTGTGTGAAAAATTCCTCCTGCCACTTTTACAAATTTTCCCAATTCGCCAATAAAGTAAACTTTTTTAACCTCGTATTCACAGGCTTTGTCAAACATATATCCAACAAAGTTACTGATTACAACCCCTTCTTCAGCTCTTTTAGGGAATTCCTTGCTCAAAAACATTTTTCCACGATTTCCAAAAAGAAAAATCGCTGTCTTTGTATTAAAATACGTCAAATTTTGTTTCAATTCTATTGCCAAAGAGGCTTTCCATGACTCTTCAGACATCGGTCGCACAATTCCCATTGTTCCAAGAATCGAGATTCCACCGATAATCCCTAACTTTGCATTCATTGTTTTTTTAGCAGCTTCTTCTCCCAAAGGCACACTGATTTCAACATCAACTCCTTTTCCCTCTGGAAGAAACTCCTCAACAATACTTGTCAACATTTTCATTGGTGTTGGATTAATCGCCGATTTCCCAATTTCTACAGGAAGCCCAACTTTTGTAACTTTTCCAACTCCTTTTCCTCCAAAAATATTGATTTTATCATCTTTTCTAAAACTCACTTTTGAAACAATCTCCAAACCATGTGTCGCATCAGGGTCATCTCCCCCATCTTTCACAACAGTCGCCGTCGCATAATCCTTCGTTTTTTCAAAAGATTTAATCCCTATTTTTATTCTCTCACCTGCTGGAACGTCTATTTCAACTTCTTTGATTTTTTCGACTTTCCCCAGCAAAAGTAACAATGCTGCTTTAGTCGCTGCCGTTGCTGAACTCCCAGTAGTATAACCATATCGCAATTTTCTACCGTTAAAATATACATAATTTTCCCATTTTTTTACTTCTCCAAAATTATATTAAAATATATCTGAAAAATACTTAAATCAATAATTTACGTTATCTTTCGTTATGAAAAAAATAAAATATAAAAAAATTGAAATAAGTTTTTTCAGATATTAATAGATTCACTAATTAATTTTTCACATAAAATTGTGATTAATTATTAAAATATTTATCCCTTTCGTACATTTGATAAAAGGATTCCGTGCATTACACCAACTGCAACCGTGCTTCCACCTTTTGTACCATTTGTTCTAATAAATGGAACATCATATTTTGAAAGTTCAGCCTTCGATTCAGGACATCCCACAAATCCAACTGGCACTCCAACTATCAATTTTGGAACATTTTCTCCTTCTTTATCCATTTTTTCAAGCAATGTGAACAATGCTGTCGGTGCATTTCCAATTAGAAAAATTTTCGTTTGAGGATCCTTTAATGCTCTTTCCAATCCAACCATTGAACGTGTAATCCCTCTTTCTTTCGCTTCTTTCGCCACATCTGGATCCGCCACCAAAGCAATAAGCCTCAGCACCAAATTTTTTTCAATCCATTTTTTTATTCAGTCCATTAACAATCATATTTGTATCGCACTGAAACTCCCACGACTAAAGTCACAGGGTTCCAAAATCTTTAAAAATATTTAAAAATTTTCTAAGAAGTTTGATAGTCCTATGCTATCCTTATTCTTTTAGGCGTGTCCAGTTCACCTCTATTGTATAGGATGCTTAAATCCACAACTTTACTTTTTCTTAAAATATTTAATGCTCCGTTACAATCTGCATTTAATTGATACCCTTTACTTGTTTGATATAGTCCTCTTTTTATCCTTTTTTTCCACTGAATTTATATTCTTTTTGATTTTTCTTTATCGTATACTGGAATTATATCTCCATCAAAGAAACTTGCTTTCGATGTATAACTCTCTTCTTGCAGTTTAAATTCTATTCCATATAGTTTACATAGATATATTAATTTATCTCTTAATTTTTCCATATGGTATATTTACAAAATTTTGATTATTTATACTTTCCAATATTTGATTTTCTTTGAAAATCTTCATTATATCCTAGAACTAGTTTTTCCTATATCATTATTAAGACAATAATTTACAATTATTCTTGCTGCTTTTGAAAGATAATCTTCTATACGATTATTTCTCTTTCTAGTATTCGCTTTTTGTCTTAATGTTGTCCGCTTAATCTTTTGCTTATCTTTTATACTTTGTAATTTTTGCATTTATCTTATTATAATATTGATTTATTGATTTTTAATTTTTCTACCATCTATTATGAATGAAGCTCCAGCATTTGTAACACAAGTACAAAGATTATTTATGCCTAAATCAATTCCTAGTGCATTGTTTTTCATTTAATTCCCTTTGAACTTCTTTTACTTCGTAAGTATATTGAATTTCAAAGTACCTAGAATGTTGTTTTGGTATTATTCTAATCTCTTTTTATCTTCTTGTCTTTTTAATACTGGTGGCAGCTAATTTTAACTTCCTGATGAGTTTTTCTTAAACGAGTTTGAATAAGGAACTATCAGAATATCATCTTTTAATCTTACAAAACCTATAACAAGAGTTGTAAAAACCATCTTTAGCAAGATATTTAGGTAATTTTATATCTTTAAAATTATATTGACCATTTTTAGCAAGTTTTAAAAAGTCCAAAAAAATGATTTGAAACTTCCGTCTACTTCTTTTTAGAATTTGTTGAGCCATATTAGAATTTAACTTCTTATAGTTCTCACTATTTTTTTAAGCATTTTATAGTTTTTCATTATAACTTAAATACTTTTTATTTTTCAAAAATAGTATTGTCTAACATTATATATAGACTTTGATTCTTTAAATTCTTAGTATATGACACAAATATTTTAAATTCCTAAACTCTTTCTTACTAAGATGTTTTTACTTGTTGTTTTAAAGTTAAATACATAGATATCACCTCCTTTTCATCAGAGATATTATACTATATATCCTACATTTTTATCTATTAAAAAGTAATATTTTTCATTTATTTTTTTAAATATTTTTTTAAAGTTTTTTTAAAACCCCACAACAGCGGGAAGCGTCGTTCACATAAGTGCGCTACTACTTATGCAGTTCTCTTGGCATATATACTTCTTAATAAATTAAGGAGATTAGCCTTGAACTTCTTGTTATCTCTAACAAGCACAGACTATATCTTATCCATATCCTATTTCAAGGACTTAGGCGAAACCACTTCCAATACCAATCGCTTGTATTGTACTCCCCTCACGAGGGATAGTCGTTGAACTTTCCTTTTCAGGATTAGCTGCTGATTGTCTATTATCATAATGTTTAGGATTTAACCTTGCACCATCTAGTATATTTTTTCTGCTTTCGCCACCATCACACTTATACCATATTTGAACGAAGGTATTATGTTGTGGTTATACTAGCTTTAAGAGTTCCCAGCAATTCAGTTTCTTTGTTGCACAGTTCTTTCTGTGTCTACATACAAGTTTCCCTATATGCTTACTAAAATTTTTGTGCAATTCATCTCACGACTAAAAGTCACGAGTGTTCTTACTTTATTTAATAAATTCTGCAATTCCCAGCTTCTAATGCTTCTTTTTGCTGATTCAATCGGATTATTTTTGAAATTCAACAATATTTACGTAATCAAAATCTCCCGTTGTATGAATCAATCTTTTCACAATCAATTGCTCTTCCTCACTAAAATGATCAGCCTTTCCAGCCAATCCTTCAGTTATTATTTCAAAACTTCTCACTTCTATTGATTTTGGATCTTTAATATATGACATATTTCATTGTGCGATAATAACTACCACACTCTCCTTTCTTTTTTTATCATTTTTCACACTTCTAATTCATTATTTTTCAAAAAAATCAAAAATTCCTCATTTTTTTCAACAATCGTGAAATACTCCCAATTGTAGAAGATGGAGACATCTTGTATCTTTTTCTAAAAATCTTTAAAATTAAAAATTTCTCTTCAAAAATCTTCTTAATCTCTTTTTCACATCTAACAAAAAAACTCAAGAAACTCCACATTCGAGTAAAAATGAATATGCGGATACCCAGTATCGCATTATTTTTTTCATATATCCACATTTCCATTCTTTTCCCATTATTCTTGTAAATATTATAAAAATAGCCTTCCGAATCATTTTCCCGTTTACTTCATTATTTTTTTCCAAAATTTCCGAATAATGAAATTCATGTCCTCGCAAGTTTTATCCCATTTGCAGTTTCAATATTGATATACCCAAATCTTCCAATATTTAAACGTTTTCTCATCCCAATTTCAATATCGAAAAATTCCGCACATATCAAAAATTTCTTCATTTAATAAATGTAATTTTTTTGCTAAATACATAAATCCACCACATTCAGCAAATATTCTCACGCCATTTTTTTACACGCTTCAACAATACTATTTTTTTCATAGAAATATTTTCACTTAACTCTTTTTGCAAATAATTCAGGATAACCTCCACCAAAAGTAGATAAAATCTGTATTTTTCAGGAATTTCTTTATCTCGAATTGGACTAAACTCAACTATTTCCACTCCACAAAAATTTCATCAAATCAATATTTGCTTCATAATAAAACGAGAACGCTTCATCTCTTGCAATCGCTACTCTTTTTTTCCTTTAAATTTATCTTTTAGATGCCCTATTTTCGCATGATTGTCCATATTTCGACTTGACTTAAATTCTTGTGCAATTTCTTTTATCCGCTCCAAATTCAAGCAATTTTGTGCGATTTCCTTAAATAACTCCTGTTTTTGTGCATTATCCTCTTCAAAAGCCTGTTTCAAACCTAAATGCCGACTTTCTGTAGCAAGTTGCTCATTTCTAGGAATGTAGCCTAAACACTCAATTCCAGTATATTTCTCAACTGCTTCCTTCAAGCTCTCATACAATTTTTGTGAAGAAACATTGTTAAGAATCACACCTTTTATATTCACTCGTTCATCAAACATTTTAAACCCAAGAACTTCTGCCGCAATACTTGTTGAAATCGCTTTAGCATTCACAACTAAAATTACGGGAATATCAAGTACTCTTGCTAAATGAGCCGTGCTAAAATTGTCCTTTTCGTTCCCAATTCCATCATAAAGTCCCATAACACCTTCAACAATAGAAATATCCCTGCCTTGCGAATACATCTCAAATATCTGTCTCACAGCATCCTCACCTGTCATAAAAATATCCAAATTGTGTGAATGATATCCTGTAAATACCTCATGATGAGTCGGATCAATGTAATCTGGTCCCACTTTAAAAGGAGCCACATTTTCTAATGCAGACATCAAAATGCTACTTACTGTAGTTTTTTTCCGCTTCCGCTCATCGTTCCTGATATTAATATTTTTTTCATAGCAAATTTTTTTCCTCCAAAAATTTACAATAATCATTTTCATCAAGATTTTCTATACTTAAGATAACTTTTAATTTTCAAAACATTTGGAACATTCAAATTTAATTTTTTCAAAAATTCAAAATCCTCAAAAACTTCGTCTCTACTACCTTGTCTTACAATTTTCCCTTTATCAAGAACATAAATATAGTCAGCAAATTCATATGCAAAATCTGTATCGTGTGTCGAAACTACAAGTGTTTTTCCCAGACTTTTAGAAAAAAATTATCTAAAAATTTCAGAAACTCTTTTTGTATTTTTTTCGAATCCAACCAAGCTGTAGGTTCATCTAGAATCAACAATTCTGGCTCCATTGCTGTAATTGCCGCTATTGAAACCCGTTTTTTCTGACCATAACTCAAATGATGACAAGGTCTGTCCCTCAACTCCTCAATATTGATTTCCTTCATTGCTCTATTAACATTTTTCTTCTACTTTTTTTCCTCAGAATATCCAAGATTTTTCAGGTCCATAAGCCACTTCTTGAAAAAAACTAACGGAGCAAAAATCTGTATTTCAGGATCTTGAAAAAAATTATTCCAACTTTTTCTTCTCAATTCCTCCAAATCCTTTTTTTATGTTTAACCTTCTTCCCCTCAAAATAAATGTCTCCTTTTTGTGCCTTCAAAGAGTCCATTCATTATTAAAAAAATAAAGTTGATTTTTCCTGAGCCATTTTCCCCAAGAAATAATGTTTTTCTTTCCTTTTTCAATATTCAAAGTCACATTTTTTTAACGCTTCTGTTTCATTATCATACGAAAAAGTTATATTTTTCAAGTTTAAGCATTTTATTTTTACCACCAAATATAAATTTATTGCAACTATTATTATTACAAAAAAATAGTTTCAAATCCAATTTTTTTGTATTTTCTATGAGAAAAAGATAAATTCTTTCCCATTCTTGATTCTACAGCCTTTATAGAATTAAGATTATAGTAATATGTTTTTTTAATATAGCTACCACTAACATTGGAAATGATTTCATCCCATTCTTTAAAAACTACTGTATCCAAGTCTTACTTCCTGTGCATTTTTTTGAGTCTTTTCTTTATTATCAAACAACAAAGAATATGTATCTGTAAATCAGCAAAAACATCTCTCTAAATATTTTTGGAAATTTTCAGTTTTTTCAAATATATAATCTAAATCTACAACTGGTGTTGAGCAAATAAGAAAAATAAATTACTGATATTGACGAAAATGAACGTAAAGCAAAAATGTCCAGATATTCGCCTTTATTAGCCATAATGAAATTACAGTTGTTAAAATAAATAAAAGCTGGAATAAAATTCAGCTTTTAGTAAATCTTTCGCTTTCACTTTTTACTACAACTGAACCTCCCACGACTAAATTCGCAGGGTTCTAAAAATCTTTAAAAATTATTTAAAAATTTTTCTAGAAGTTTGATAGTCCTATGCTATCCTTATTCTTTTTAGGCGTGTCCAGTTCACCTCTATTGTATAGGATACTTAAATCCACAACTTTACTTTTTTTCTTAATATGTTTAATGCTCCATTACAATCTGCATTTATGAGTTTACCTGTACTTGTTTGATATAGTCCTCTTTTTATTCTTTTTTTCCACTGAATATATATTCTTTTTGATTTTTCTTTATCATATATCGAATTTCATCTCCATCAAAGAAACTTGCTTTTTGATGTATAACTTTCTTCTTGTAGTTTTAAATTCTATTCCATATAGTTTACATAGATATATTAATTTATCTCTTAATTTTTCCATATGGTATGTTTACAAAGTTCTGATTATTTATACTTCCTATATTTGATTTTTCTTTGAAAATCTTCATTATATCCTAGAACTATTCTTCCTATATCATTATTAAGACAATAATTTATTATTATTCTTGCTGCTTTTGAAAGATAATCATTTATGCGATTATTTCTCTTTCTAGTTATTCTCTTTTGTCTTAATGTCGTTCGCTCAATCTTTTGCTTATCTTTTTATACTTTGTAATTTTTGCATTTGTCTTGTTATAGTATTGATTTATTGATTTTTAATTTTTCTACCATCTATTATGAATGATGCTCCAGCATTTGTAACACAAGTACAAAGATTGTCTATACCTAAATCAACTCCTAGTGCATTTTCTTTATTTAATTCCCTTTGAACTTCTTCTACCTCATAAATGTATTGAATTTCAAAGTACCTAGAATGTTGTTTTGGGTATTATTCTAATTTCTTTTATCTTCTTACCTTTTTAATACTGGTGGTAACTTAATTTTAACTTTCCTGATGAGTTTTTCTTAAACGAATTTGAATAAGGAACTACCAGAATATCATCTTTTAATCTTACAAAACCTATAACAAGAGTTGTAAATCCATCTTTAGCAAGATATTTAGGTAATTTTATATCTTTTAAAATTATATTGACCATTCTTAGCAAGTTTTTAAAAGTCCAAAAAAATGATTTGAAAACTTCCGTCTACTTCTTTTTAGAATTTGTTGAGCCATATTAGAATTTAATTTCTTTATAGTTCTCGCTATTTTTTTAAGCATCTTTATAGTTTTTCGTTATAAGTTAAATACTTTTTCTTATTAAAATAGTATTGTCTAATATTATATATAAACTTCATTAGTTAAGTTCTTGGCTATATGAGATAAATATTTTAAATTCCTAAACTCCTTTTTTTACTAAGATGTTTTTACCTGTTGTTTTAATGTTAAATACATAGATATCACCTCCTTTTCATCAGAGATATTATACCATGTATTCTACATTTTTATCTGTTTTTTTAAATATTTTTTTAAAGTTTTTTTAAAACCCCACAACAGTGGGAAGCGTCGTTCACATAAGTTCGCTACTACTTGTGCAGTTCTCCCGATCTTATTCCCATTAACTTGTTAATAGGTTAGTATCTTGAACTTCTTGTTATCTCTAACAAGCACAGACTATATCTTATCCATAGTGTATTTTCAACACCTTAGGCGAAACCACTTCCAATACCTATCGCTTGTATTGTACTCCCCTCACGAGGGATAGTCGTTGAACTTTTCCTTTTTCAGGCTTAGCTGCTGATTGTCTATTATCATAATGTTTAGGATTTAACCTTGCACCATCTAGTATATTTTTTCTGCTTTCGCCACCTTCACACTTATACCATGTTTTCACTTAGATATTATGTTGTGGTTATACTAGCTTTAAGAGTTCCCAGCAATCCAGTTTCTTTGTTGCACGGTCTTGCTCCGTGTCTACATACAAGTTTCCCCATATGCTTACTAAAAATTTTTCGTGCAATTTATCTCACGACTAAAGTTGCGAGTGTTCTTGCTTTTATTTAATAAAAAAGTAAGTTAAATAGTATAAGATTAAAAATAAATACTACTTTACTTCCCGTGTAAAAGCAAAAAAATACTAATGTCATCATTGACAACGTAAATTTTATTCCAGGATTAATATTTTTTTATGGGATCTCGTATATGATATTTTTATCTATTAGCATTTTTTTCTTTCACCTTTGAAATATCCTAAAACATATCCCTACAATTCCTGCACCTAATGCTGCTTGTAACGCAAAAAGTAAACTTTCAGTTTCTTCTCCAGGCAATTCTATTAAATTTTTAGCCCAAGGCTTGTAATCAGGTTTTATCGTTTTAATCATTTCTTCTCCCTTGTCATCTGAACCACCAAATTCAGATTTTACGAGAAGTAACGGTACGACACCTATCAAAAGTATTAAAACCAATAAAATAATATTCTTTTTAAAAACACTTTTATTTTTATTCTTATCCATTATGCTTCCACCCCTTTTACTTCATATTTGTCAAGTATGTTCATTACAACATTTGTAAGTAATCCTTCAATTATAGCAAGTGGAATTTGAGTTACTGCAAATACCATTCCAAATTTAATAAATGAAGCAAGTACTCCACCTTCAGGCGATGGATACGCAAGTGCCAACTGAAAAGATGTAACAACATAAGTTGCAAGATCCCCTATTGCTGCTGCCAAAAATATTGCAACTGCTCTATTCTTCTTAGCAAGTCCTTTATAAATCAAGTACGAAACAATTGGTCCAGCAATCGCCATTGAAGCAGTATTCGCCCCAAGAGTCGTAAACCCTCCATGAGCCAACAATCCAGCTTGAAATATCAATACAATTGTCCCTAAAATTGAAGTTACAAATGGTCCATATAAAATAGTTGAAAGTCCTACTCCAGTCGGATGTGACGAACTCCCTGTAACTGACGGAATTTTCAACGCCGACAACACAAAAATAAATGCTCCTGCCAATGCAAGTGTCATTTTATCCTTAACACTCCCTTTAGAAACAGTTTGAAGTTTTTTTATCCCCTAAAAATCCAAAAACGGAATACACACAACAAAACCATACAATAACCCAATTTATCGGTAAAAATCCTTCCATTATGTGCATTGAATAACCATTTACACCTACCAATAACATACTAGTTAAAACTAAAAACAATAATGTTCTCTTTTTCATTTTTTCTCCTTCCGCAATTTAATAATGTCAGACTTAAAAAAATAGAATTAATATTTTATTTTTTATCAGTAAAGGAATTTTAACTTTTACTAAATAATATATAGTTCTAAATTTATAATAAATCTGCTATTTAACTAGAAATAGTATGGCATTAAATAAATTAAAAAAATCAGCTAAAAAGCCGAATTTAATATACGTCAAAAACTTCCATAATAATTACTATATTACTACTATATAATAATTTTATGGAATAAACCACTATTGATTTATTTTATTGATGTATACTAAATCTTCCCTTCCCAGAAAAATTTTATAAAAAAATATTAGGTAAGTCTCCTGACTAACTTCATCCTACTCGTACCCTTCCCAAAAATATTTAAAAACATTTCAGTGGATTTTTGTACTTTTCGTCAGTTTCACAGTAGTGGGGGCTGTATCGGATTTTAACCGATTTCCTTATTAAGTTTTTAAAACGCCTACTATTCACTATAAATGTTATATTATTTTTCCTATATTTGTCAAGCCAAATAAAACATATCTTTCCAGTTTATCCATAAACATTTTCACGAATAAATTCGTACTCTCCCATCCCTTTTTAAAACAGATGTTACTTCATAACCTTCATTTTTTTCAGTATTGTTTTTCCACGAATCTTCATCATCAGAAGACATATCATTTTTTTAGCATGATCTCCAGCCACTATCATAAGATGGCTTTTAATAAAAATCCTTTTTAAAGCCTTTTTCCTTCATTTTTTTCAATAACATCTTTCAATAGTCACTTTTCCCTTCAACAGTAGCTATGAAAATATTATTTTTTTCCCAGCCTTTTAAATACTCATCTTGTAATTTTCTGATAAGCATAGTCTGCCTCACTTTCAGTTCCATGCCCCATAAACACTATGGCATCATTACCTTCAAGATCATTAAACTCTTTATTTTCCACAATTTTTCTTAAAATCTTCATCATCTGCCAAAAAGCGGTTTTTGATATTTTTTTCCAAACTTGTCATCAAGTTTTGAATATTCAATTCCATCTAAAAATATGCAAAGACATTGTTATTATTTCCTCAAACCCTTTATCTTTTTAAGACTTTTAGTCCTTCCTTCTGGTCAAATATATGAATCCTTCATTTTTTTCTATTATCCGTCTTATGATTCCTGAAGTATAGGCTCTTTCCACATTTTCATTTCCATATTTTTTTCCTCTACTTCCCTTTGGATTGAATCAAGACATTTTTTTCGTGTATCTTTATGCGATGTCCCAAAAGCTTGTTACTAGAAATAGCTTTTTTTCATTTATTTTTTTCCTTCCTTTCAAATTAATATTTTTTTATAAAAAAAGGCATTGAAATTTTCATGCCTTTTAATGTGAACTATCTCCCACTTGTAGAAGAGGGAGCTTCTTGGGAAGTATCTGCTTTTTGCTAGCCAAATATATTTATCTGTCTCTTCGAGCAGTCCCTGCCCTGACTATGAATATTATACTATATAAGAGCTGTTATTTCAGTTATATTCTGCAATTCATCTCCCACTTATAGAAGAAGGAGACTTCTTGCTAAATATTGTTAAATTTTTCATAAAATTATTTTTAATTTTTGATTTTGCATCTTGAAACAGACCTTCTATAAATTCCCCTTTGCTCATATCATTTCCTGAAATTTTTACAGTTCCTGATATTTCACGTGCGAAAGGATAAACATTATAAGTCCAGCTATTTTTTTCAGAAATTTGACGTATATTTTTTTATTTTTCTGAAGATGCCACTTCTGTTATCTCCATCTGACCTTTATATTTTTCTTTTTTTCAAATACTTTCAAAAAGGCTAAGAAGTGCTGATTCATCTTTTTTTCTATAATAAATTCAATTTTATCTGCACCTGAAAGATTTTTGATACATTTGTTTTGCAAAAATCCCCTATCCTTTTTCATTCCAAAAAAATTAAATTAGCAAGTCCTCCTCTATTTAAAGTTCCTGATATTACTGGACTTTCATAATTGTCATTAATAATTCCAACTACAACTTTGTCAAAAGCTGAAAATGAAAGTGTCCCAAAAAAATAATAAACAATGCTAAAATTAATTTTTTTCATCATTAATTCCACCTTTTCTTGTTTTTATAAAAATATTAATTTTATTTTTCTTCTGCCCTTCATAAATCCTCCACCAAGATCCCCAGGAATACCGCCACTATTGAACATTTTTCATCATCTGCTTCATTTGCTCAAACTGCTTTTATTAATTTATTTACATCGTTTACTTGAACTCCGCTTCCTTTAGCAATTCTCATTTTTACGGCTTCCATTTTTTTAGAAGTTTCGGATCACGTCTTTCCTGAACTGTCATTGAGAAAATAATCGCTTCAACTTTTTTTCATTTCCTTTTCAGCCATTCCCATGTCAATCATGCTTGAGTCAACTCCTGGTATCATTTTCATAATTCCAGCAATTGATCCCATTTTTTTCTTATCATTTTAAACTGCTTTTAGAAAAATCTTCAAAGTCAAACTGATTTTTTTCTAAATTTTCTCCTCCATTTTCTTGGCTTCTTTTTTTCATCAATGGCTTCCTGTGCCTTTTTCCACAAGTGAAACGACATCTCCCATTCCAAGAATACGTGAAGCAAGCCTGTCAGGATGAAACGGTGCGATGTCATCCAGTTTTTTTCCCCTTCACTTATGAACTTTAATTGGCTTTCCTGCAACTTCCTTTACTGAAAGGGTCGCCCCACCACGAGTATCTCCATCCAGTTTCGTAAGCACAACACCCAGTAATATCAAGTCGTTCATTAAATTCCTTTAGCCACATTAACCGCATCCTGCCCAGTCATTCCATCAACGACAAGCAAAATCTCATTTGGGTTAAAACTATCCTTTATATCCTGCAATTCATGCATAAGTCGCTCATCAATATGCACCTTCCTGCCGTATCAATAATTACATAAGTAGCATGCTCCGCCTTTGAAGCCTCTATTCCCTGTTTTACAATTTCCAATGCATCCGTACTCTCATCAATTGTAAATACTGGAACTTTTCACTTGCTCTCCCAATACCTTTAATTGCTTTTTTTAGCAAAGAGGTCTATAAACATCCGCTCCAATTAAAAAAACGGCTTTTTCCCCTTTTGATTTCAGATGTTTAGCCAATTTTTCCAGAAAATGTAGTTTTTCCCAGCCCCTTGAAGCCCAGAAAGCATTACAATTGTAGGATTTTTTTCAGCTTTTAGCAATTGAAACATTTGAACCTCCCAGCACTTCTACCAACTCATCATTTACAATTTTAATGAATTGCTGTGTTGGATTAACTCCGCTAATAACCTGCTCTCCAAGAGCTTTTTTTCCCTAATTTTTGCCACAAAAATTCTTAGCTACGCCATAATTTACATCCGCTTCAAGCAATGCCAACCGCACTTCTCTCAAAGCATCCTTCATATTATTTTCAGTCAACTTCCCTGGCCGCTGACTTTTTTTAAATATATCTTTAAATCTGTCTCCTAAATTATTAAACATTACTGATTTTTTTCTCCTTATTTTTTTATATTTATTTGTAAAAGTCCCTGAAATCTTCTTAATTCAGTATTTTTTTAAATTTTTTTATGACTTTTCTATTTTTACAGTTATTTATTTGTATATTTTTTTAATTTTTTTCTAAATATAGGATAACATATTATAGAAGAAAAAAACAAGATAGGCAAATGGAGTTTATAAAACTTGCAAAAAAATATTGCTAATAAATGAAATTCAAATAAAAAAATCATAAGGATAAAAAAACTTTTATTCACTAAAATATACCCAATCCTTTAGACAGGAACTAATACTATTTCCCATTTAGAATAATGGATTTATTACAAAATTTTTACTTTAACAAGGAATTTTTGACCCTTGCAAGAAAAATAAATATATTTACTGTTTTTTTAAAAATAGGGTTTAGTATAAAGAATAGAAACGAGGTAATTATATATGAAAAAAATGAATTTCATAAAAAAAGAAAATAAAAAAATTTGCTTTTGCTTTCAATGTTATTTTTTTAGTTTTAAGTCGCTCTAATAAGACTGGAAATAATTCAGAAAGTGCAAATAGCACAACAGAACAGCAAAAAAACAGTTTCTCCAGAAGAACTGAAAAAAATATACTAAAAAAATGCAAAGGCAAACACAAGATGCCTTTGTAGGTGTGCATAACAGCGTTAAAGATTCAATCGTAAATATTAGAACAAAAAAACTGTTACGGTAAATACTTACAATCCTTTTGGAAGAATTGTTATATGGACGTTCTGGAGGACAGGAAAAAAACGTGAGTCTGGTTCGCTTGGTTCAGGGTTTGTAGTTTCAAAAGATGGATATGTTGTTACAAACAATCACGTTATTGACGGTGCAGATGAAATTTATGTAAAATTCTCAAATGGACGTGAATATCGTACAAAACTTGTGGGAACTTCACCTGAAGTTGACATTGCTGTATTGAAGATAGATTCAAACGAAACATTTAAACCGTTAGAATTTGCAAATTCAGATCAAGTTCAAATTGGACAATGGTCAATCGCCTTTGGAAATCCATTAGGGATTAAATGATTCAATGACTGTCGGAATCGTAAGTGCAGCTGGACGTAGTTCACTTGGAATCGAAGAAATTGAAAACTTTATTCAAACTGATGCCGCTATTAACCAAGGAAATAGTGGAGGTCCGTTAATTGACATTACAGGAAAAGTTATTGGAGTAAATACTGCAATTTATTCACAAAGTGGAGGAAGTGTAGGAATCGGATTTGCAATTCCAGCAAACTTGGTAATGACTGTAAAAGATTCAATTATCGCAACTGGTAAATTTGAAAAAGCCATACATTGGTATATACTTAGGAAATTTAGATGCAGATAAAGTAAAAGCCCTTAACTTAAAATCTTCAAACGGAGTATTTATAGCAGGTACTGTTCCAAATGGTCCAGCCGCAAAGAAGAGGAATCACAAAAAAATGATATTATCACAGCAGTTGATGGAAAGGAAGTAAATTCCGCAGGGGCCTTCGTTGGAGAAATAGCCGCTAAAAAAGTCGGACAATCTGTAAAATTAACTATATCTAGAAATGGAAAAACATCAGAAGTATCAGTAACTCTTGCAAAAACTCCAAATGCCATCGAACAGCAACGTCTCATGCAAAGAAAAATGCAGAGAAGAACAATTAGAACAAGAACAATTCGGTAGATAAAAATATAAACTGCTCTAAAAGTCTTGAATATGAGCCAGACAAAAAGAGCAGTTTTTTTATTTTTATACAAAAATTTCTAATATTTTCATTTAATTTTATAAATAGAAATTTCACTTTCCATATCCTGAATCTGACTTTCTATTCAGACATAACATATTGCAATATTTCTTGAAACAGTCCTTCTTCAGTATATTTTTTTCCCTTCTATCCCAATTTTTTTAATCCATATTTCTCAATAGTTTTTTTGTAGTAACAGGCCCAATCGAAGCAATAACCTTATTTTTTTCATAATTTCTTTTATTTCTTCATTTTCACTCAATTTTATGCTGTCAGCAAAAGGCTTTAAAGGTTGATGAGCTTAAAAACATTAAGATGTCGCTTTCTTTTTATGTATTTTTCAGCTTTTTTTCCTTTTTCCACTTCAACTTTCTGAGTTTTATAAACTACAAGTTTTTTTCATAATTTCGATTGTATAAATCTGAATATTTTTTCATTTACTGGAGAAATATCAGATACTATAAACAGTATTTTTTTCTCCTTCCTTAGTAAAATTCACACTTTCGCTAGCCAGCCTTTCTACCGTATATTCTTTTTGGATAAAAATCTGGAATTATTTTTATATTTCTCAATTTCTTCTGCCGTTTTTTTCTCCTACGACACCTATTTTAACATTTCCCAAAGCACGAATATCCTTTACTTTTCTCATAAATCCAATAACAGAATTTATGCTGTTAAATAAAAGGGTGCTGTATTCCTTCAAATCAGGCATTTCAAAAATCAATATACTCTATATTAATAAATGGAAGGCTCAAAAGCCTGTCCGCCAAGTTCATTTATCTTATTTGAAATATTTCCCTGTTTTTCCCTATTTCTCGTAACAAGAATATTTTTCCCGAATAACGGCTTATTCTCAAACCATTTCATTTTTCCCCGTAAATTCACCACTTCCCCAATCAAAATGATAGCAGGCGATTTTACATTATGCTCTTTTACTGTATTTACTATTGTTTCCAATGTTCCTGTATAAGTTTTCTGTCTTGTCGTAGTTCCATCTTTTATTATCGCAACAGGTGTTTTCGGATCTTTTCCATTATTTATCAAGTTTTCTGCTATTTTTTCAAGATTGCTTAATCCCATTAAAAAAACCAAAGTTCCTTCCAATTTTGCAATAACTGGGAAATCAAGCTCTGTTCCATTAAATTGTGTATGTCCAGTAAATACGTGAAATGAAGTATTAATTCCCCTGTGAGTTACAGGGATTCCAGCATAAGCCGGCACAGCAATTGAAGAAGTTATCCCTGGAATTACCTCAAATTCAATATTTTCAGCGACTAATGCCTCAATTTCCTCTCCACCTCGCCCAAATACAAAAAGGATCTCCTCCCTTTAATCTCAATACTAAAAGTCCCTCTTTCCCTTTTTTTCCACAAGTTTTTTTATTTATTTCGCCTGCAATTTCCCTCCAGCCGTATTTTTCTTTTTCCCATATAAATCCGTTCTGCATCAGACTTTGCATACTGTAAGATATTTTTTTATTTACAAGCCTGTCGTAAAACAATGCAGTCAGCTTTTTTTCTATCACCTTTTTTTCAATTTTTAAAGTTATAAGTCCCTTCATCTCCACAGCCTGCTCCCGCAATATAAACTTTACCTTTTCTCATTTTTCAGCTCCTTTTTTATTTCTTCAGCCAATTTTTGTGCAATTTCCTTCGGATTTTCCTTATTTCCTTCAACTTCTTTAAGCATTCTGCTTCCATTATCATTAAACATTCCCTTTAATTTTAATGTATCCCCTTCAATAACCGATGAACAGCCTATCGGAGTATGGCAGCCTCCATCAAAAATTTTTGAAAATTCCCTTTCAGCTTCACACATCATTGTAACCTCATCATCATTTATAATTTCCAGAAGATGCCGTATTTTATTATCATTTTCCCTGCATTGAATACACAAAATTCCTTGTCCTGGTGCAGGCATAAAAGAATCTGTATCAAAATATTCAGTAATTCGGCTTTCCAGCCCAACTCTCTTTAATCCAGCCGCAGCCAGCACAATCGCATCATATTCTCCCATCATCAAGTTTTTTAAGTCTTGTGTGAATATTTCCACGAATTGCCTTTATTTTTACATCATCTCGCAAATTTAGAAGCTCCTTTTCCCGCCTTATGCTTCCTGTCCCAATTACAGAATTTTCATCAAGTTCTTTTAATTTTTTTCCGTTTTTTGAAACAAGCACATCACGGTTATCTTCTCTCATTGGAAAACATGCATTCAAAAGTCCTTCTGGAGTGTTCTGTGGCATATCCTTTAACGAATGCACTGCCAAATCTATTTTATTTTCCAGCATTTCTTTTTCAATTTCCTTCACAAACAAGTCCTTTTGTGTCGTTCCCTTTATTTTTGTAAAATCACGCAAGTCCTTGTCCCCCTTTGTAACTATGACTTTCAGTTCTATTTCCAGCGGTTTCCTTTTATCAAATCCTTCAATTTCAAAAAAATCCTCATTTTTCCCTTAATTCATCATATTTTTTCAATCAGCATTTCCTTTCACCTTTTTCCGCCTGTGCAAGTGCCAAAATGCTCCCTCTCGTTCCAATAATTATTTTATTTGATTTCATCCATTTTCACCCTATTTCAATATTTTTTTCTGATTTTTTTATATTTTCTTCTTTTTTTCAAGTTTTTTTCCGCTATTTTTTTAACTGCTCCTCAATAATGTAAAAATACTTTTTCCACAATTTCATCCTCGTTTTTTTCCACATTTTTTTATTATATTCATCCCAAATATCCTCCAAATGATAAAGGGAAACATTCTCAAATTCTCCAATACTAATTTCAATATCTCTAGGAACTGCCAAATCAAGAAAAAAACCTTTTTCTTTCCATCATTTAAAATATCCTCAATTTTTAGTCTTTTTCAATTATCAAATGCGGTGCAGAAGTGGCACTTATCACAATATCCATATTTTTTTATAATATTATATTTTTTTCACTAAATTCCGCCGTTTGGACATCTGGAAACACCTTTTTGCAACTCAATGGATTTTTTCAAGCTCCTATTTGTCATCGTCAAATGGCAATTATTCATTTTGTGAAGAAGCGCAAGAATCGACTGGCTCAAATCTCCCACTCCAATTACAAATACCTTTTTATCTTCAAGACTTTCAAACTTTGTCTTTATAAATTTCACAGCAATCGAATCCAGTGAAATATTTTTCTCATTTATCCTGCTTTCTGCCCTAAATCTCTTCCCAGTTTCTATCGCCTGATTAAATATTATATTCAAGAATGAAGATGTAGTCTCCTTGTCAAGAGCCTCAAAATAAGCCTTTTTAAGCTGCACAAGAATTTGATCTTCCCCCTTTATTATCGAATCCAGCCCACAAATAACCCGCAGTAAATAATGCACCGCCTCAGTCCCTTCATAGTCCTTCATCTTCTCAACCCTAAAATCTCTCTTTAACCTCTCAATTTCAAATTCCCTGCTAACATCCAGATAAAGTCTCTATCCCTAAGGCAAGTTTCAACAGCCACATACCCCTTTTATAACCCTTTTTTTCCAAATACTCCCCAAAAATATGTCTATACCCTTCTTTTTACAAACTTTTCCCTTTCCTCCAAACTCAAATTTTTATAACTAAAACTTAGAATATAAAAAAATTTTTTTTACTAAATTTTCATTCATTTTTTTCTCTCCGTTTTTTTATTTTTATTTATTTATAATTTATACTAAATCCCTTTTAAAAAAATAGAAATTATACTTTATTTATTTCCTGACAAGGGATCTTGATCTCTTGCAATTGCAGTATCAACAAAAATTTTTTTATAATTTTTGGCTGTATTAAATACTTGCGGAAACTCCTTTTTCCTAATCAAATGACTGTTCTACAGAACTTCTAGTATTCCCAACTCTTTTTCTATCTTACATCAAGGGAAACTTTTACTCCGTAAATTGTTGCCTACTTACATTCTATTAACTTTTTCCATTTTTTTGTCAATTCAATTTAATATTAATTATAACAAAATAAAATAATAGGGAAGATCTTATAAGTCATAAGAATTCCCTATTTAAAATACTAATAAATATATTTCATAATCTCACCGACTATATCGCTTGTCATCTCATCTAACACATATTTTTTTCTTAATATTAACAGTTTTCCATTCTTCCTTAGGTTTATTTGCCTTTTTCATCAAAAAAATATTTCCACCAGTAGTGATTTTTTTACTTTGTTAGTTGAAAAATTAATGCTAAGTTTCTCTTGGTCGCCAGAATTTCTCATAAATGAATTATTGTCAAATCCAATAAGTTCAAGCTTTTGGTTTTGAAATCTAAAAGTGTAGGTATTTTTGTGTTACAGACCAGCTTCCCGCACTCAAAAAAATAATTAAGTTTAATTTTTTAAAATATTATTTTTTTATGCTAATGCTGTCTAAAGTATCCATAAGAGCTGGACTTTCCTTATTTCCTTCGCTTTTGATAAAACCTTTGTCATTCTTGCCTGCCAAAATATAGCTTCCATTTTTTTGCTTGAATAAAACCAAAAGTATTCTTGGATTTAAGTTTAAATATTCAGAGCCAAGATTCTCGTTTTTTACAATATTTTGCCTTTATCAGTTTTTTTCGATAATGATGGCAACATCTTCAAGCTTTATCATTATTTAAATCTCCTTTAGCCGAAAGAACAGTTTTCCAGCCTTTTGGAATGAATCCATTTATATTTTTTGCCTTTTCTGGAAAGTTTTCCCCAAAAGAAAAAATTGAGAAAATTAAAAACAATGATAAAATAAACAATAATTTCCTCTTCATAAATAACATTCCTTTCTTTTTTTATTCTAACTATTTGTAAAAAGTCTAAAAATTCTAATAAATACAGTATTCTAAAAATTTTTAATTTTTTTCTTTTTTTACACTCTCTAACAAAGGAACTTGCCCCTTATGATATTAGTTAGCTTACTTTTTACAATTGCCTATCTTCTATTCTAAAAATTTTTTTCAAAGCCTCAATAACTCTGTCATTACTCCTTCTATCCTTAATTGCCAGCCTAAAAAAATCTTTCATCCAAAAAAATTTAAAATTGGATGCATCTCTTATTAAAAATTCCTTCTTCCATCATTTTTTTCCCTCAACTTTTTTTCACATTCAGCCCTTTTAGAAAATCAATTCATCTTTTATTTTTACACAAATAAAGTTTACTTCTGTTTTATAAGGCTTTTATTCCTGAAATTTCATCCAGTTTTTTTCATACATATATTTTTTTCTTCTGTTATCCAGTTTAATGTCCTTTTCGATATATTCTGTATCATCAAGCACCGTTATTCCAGCCATTTCAGCGATATTGTTCACGCTCCATGGCTCTTTTTTTCAGCGATTTTTTTCCCAAACTTTTTGTCAAAATAAATTCCATATCCCAATCGCAGGCCAGGAATTGCAAAAAAATTTTGTAAATGCACGAGTTACAAAACAAATTTTTTTCTTATTTTTCCCACTATTTACAATACTTTCCTTTAGTCCATCCTCTAAAAATTCGATAAATGCCTCGTCGATAAACAACTTTCGTATCATATCTATTGCATCCTCTCAAAAATTTCCTCTGTTTCAGCCATTTTTCAAAAAAATTTTCCAGTCGGATTATTTGGATTGCAAATTATTACCAAATCATATTTTTTTCTCAAGTTCCTTTTTTTAATTTCCCAATATTAAGATTAAACTCATCTTTTTTTCTTCTAATTCAAAAATATTCAATTTCAATTTTCTGACTTTCAGAATTTTTTTGCACGCTCTTACTGCCCTTTCATATTCACCAAAAGTAGGCGACACAATCAGCACTTTTTCGGGCTTTATTACTTTTATGAACAAAAATATAGCTTCTGTTGCACCATTTCCCAGCACAATATTTTTCCAGTTCAACTTTATTCAGCTGAGCCAATTTTTTTCACGCAATTCCACATAATCAGGGTCAGGATACTTCTCAAGAATCCCAATATTTTCGAGCAATCTTCTGCTTTAAACTCTCTGGCACTCCGTAAGGATTGATATTTGAACTGTAATCCAGTATTTCTGTTATATTTTTTTCCCTGAATATTTTATAAATATTTCCACCATGAAAATCCATTTTTGTCTCCTTGTACAAAACTTATACTGATAAAATATATTAACTGTTTTGTCTAAATTTTTCTTTTAAAAATCAAATTTCATTTTTTTATTTCAATCTCTTATTTTTTTAATTTCAATATTTTTTTAAATTACCGTTCAATAAATCAAATGTAAATATATTTTTCTTCTAATCTTCCAATAATTTCTTTATTTTTCAATATCTATTTCTATTTTCTCCAAAATTATATAGTGAATAGTAGATATCTTCTATTCTTTTTGGCTTTTTAAAAGCATCTTCACATTATTTTTCTGAAGGAGTTTCTACATATATGGAAAAAGTTATTTTATTTATTTTTGATGTAACATCTTCAGGGTTTACACAAAAATTCTGCATGCATAAAACCTTTTTCAGGATAATAGTATATTTCCCTGTATCTACATCATCTACATCTAAAAGGTCGTATTTTGTCACATAATTCAGTTGTCATCTCACTTCCAACTTTAAATTCGCCTAATGAATAATTTTCATCATAGATTTCTATTTTCCACTACTTTTTCTTGAATATATGTCTATGTGAATATATGAATTTTCTATTTCCATTATTAAGTTATATCTTTCTCTTCTGTCATTTTTACGATACTCTGTATGATAAATTTTCATAAGAGGATAAATTTTTTTCTATGCTATCTCCCTAATGTTATTCCTTTATAATTATAAATTTCTAAATTTTCATTTTTATATCTTTCTACTAATTCATCATCATTTTTATCATATTCACTCTTCATTTTTTTCTAAATCTCCTAAAAAAATTAATTATATCGTTTTTTTATTTCGATGTCTTTAATTTCAGCAAAACATTTTTTTGAAAAATTTTTTTAATTATTTAATTACATATTTTTTTGCTTTCATTTGTCACCATATCCAAAGATAAAGTACATGGACAATCTAAATTAAATGTCAATTTATTCTATCCCCATTATTTCATAAACCTTCTCAATATCCACATTTTTCCCTCAAAATTTGTGCCAATTTATCATATTCCCTGTTTTTTTATATTCTTTGAAACTAAAGTTTTCATCGACTTTGTCTAGCCCTTTAAGTTTTTCTTACTTCGTTCAGAAAAATGATTTGTAAATTCAGAATTGTCAAATATTCCGTGAATATACGTTCCGACAACATTGCCTTTTACAGCACCTTTTAACTTTTCATCGTCAAAAATGCACTTTATTTCAATTTTTTTCCTCATTTACAGGATAACTGTAGCCTTGATGTATTTCATAGCCTTTTTATTTCAATGCCTTCCATTCCGCTTAGCACTCCATCGGCATTTTTTTATTTTATTTTCATACTGTGTTGTTGTTTTTTTGCTGTTTCCATAACAGTTTCTATGTCAAGTAAATCTAAGCCTGAAATTTCTTTTTAGATTAGATTCAATATTTTGAGGATCCATTATTTTTTTGTCCCATTATTTGAAAACCGCCACAAATTCCAAATACTATTGTTCCTTTTTTTGCAAGCCTTATAATTTCCCTGCTTATATTTTTATCAATTAAGTCCTTCATGTCTTCCATAGTATTTTTTGAACCAGGAATAATAATAATGTCCTCATCTCCCAGTTCAGAATTTTTTGTAACATATTTCAAGGAAACATCGTTATAATGGCTAAGTGGATCAATATCAGTAAAATTCGATATATGCTTTTAGTTTAATAACCGAAACTCGAATTTTTCCTTCTTTTTTTCACATTATACTTGTCAATCCCCAGACTGTCCTCCTCCTCAATTCCAAGCGGAACAAATGGCACTACTCCCAGAACAGGCACATTTGTCAGTTCTTCAATCATCTCAATTCCAGGAGTCAAAAGGCTTTTATCTCCCCTAAATTTGTTTATGATTACACCCTTTTATCCGTTTTCTCTCACTTTCTTCAAGCAGCATAATCGTCCCGTAAATTGCCGCAAAAACACCGCCCCTGTCAATATCGGCAACTAGAATAGCAGGCGAATCAGCCATTTCTGCCATCCCTGTGTTTACAATGTCATCTTCCTTCAAGTTAATCTCTGCAGGGCTTCCTGCCCCTTCCAGCACGCAAATATCAAAGTTATCCCTTATGTGATTATATGCCGCCATTATATCCTTTTTCAAATTATGCTTATAAGCAAAATATTCCCTCGCATCCATATTTTTGTAAACTTTCCCATTTACAATAACTTGCGATTTTCTATCTGTCGTAGGCTTTAGCAAAATCGGATTCATAAATGCCTGTGGCTCAATATTAGCGGCTTCAGCCTGCACCACCTGAGCTCTTCCCATCTCTTTTCCATCCCTTGTAATAAATGAGTTCAAAGCCATATTCTGCGACTTAAACGGTACCACGCTATACCCATCCTGATAAAAATATTCTGCAAAACCCCGCATTAATTATACTTTTTTTCCCACATTAGAACCTGTCCCCAAGCAACATTATATTTTTTTGTGTTTTCTTTTTCATAAACTATACTCCTATTTTTTTAATTTATAAAAAAATTTCCAATTTATTTATAAACAAACTATCTGTTTCTACTAAAATTAAGTATAGCAGATAAAAATGCCATAAACAAATTGGATTTATAAAAAAATAATTACTATTTTTCTTTTTAAATTTTATACTGCCTAAAATTTTTCTTAACTTTGTCGCTATAAAATGCTCCAATTACAAATGAAATATGTGACATTATACAAAATATATTTTTTTCCCATTTGTCAAATAAGACATCAACGAACTATTTTTTTATTTTCAAAAATAGCTCTAAACACAAAATAAACCAATATTGCAATCATTATCCAAATTAATGCCTTTTTTTATTCATTTTTTTCAAAAATCCTTTGCACAAATATCCTAAAAAAATACATAATTCCCAATATTATTATCAAGGAAATCACCGAAAACACAATTACAGAAATCTTCAAAAATATGTTCTGGAGCTACAAAAAAATCGCTGCAGAAAAATAATGCAGAAGCAAACCAAAATAAATATGCTAATGCTGGATATATCCCTCCTGAACTAAAAAAATAAATTATTGAAAATAAAATTAATCCTAAAGGATTATCCTGTTTCGTCACAAGTTTATCTGTATTTTTTTCATTTTTTTCTTCTCCTTTTTTTATTTATTTTTTTCTTTTTAAATTTTATTCTATCTAATATTTTATTAACTTTTGTCGCTATAAAATACTCCGATTGTATAAAAAAATATGTGATGCTGTACAGAAAATATGTATTTCCCGTGCTGTTGGTGCAAACATTGCTGTACTCTCATCTGTTTCTGTAAAAATTTTATATACAAAATAAATCAAAATTGCTATCATTGCACCACCTAATACAGTTTTGTTTATTTTTTTCAAAAAAATTTACTGCACAAATATCCCAAGTAAAATACAAGTATAAGCACAATTATCAAAGCAATTCCTGAAATTACAATACCAATAATATTAATAACTATTTCTGGAAGATTTAAAATTTCTAGAGAAATTAATAATTACGCCTGCTAACGGCATCGCAAAAAATCAGCCAGAACAAAAAGTGCTAATATCGGATATATTGTTTTCTGAAAGAAAAAGTAAATTACTGTAAATAAAACTAATGCTAAAAAGCCTTTTTGCTTTCGACATAACTTTATCTTCATTTTTTTCCATCCTTTTTTTCTCCTTCTTTTTATTTTTTTATAATCATTTGTAAAAAGTCTAAAAAAATTCCAATAAATACAGCAGATATATTCAGTAACATAATTCTTTTTTTATCTTTATAAAAACCAAGATCTCTTTACTTCAGAAAAAGCTACTTTTACAAACTTAAAATTACTCATATTTTTATCACATAAAATTTATTTTTTTCTATATGAAATTTTTTTCTCAAAAATATATATTGCCAATTTCATTCTTTTTTTATTTTTTTACAAGGGATCAGGAGCATTTATTAAACGGAATTATAACAACTATATTATTTTTAATGGAAAGAATATAGCAAATAAAAAAATATGCTTACTGGCAAGCAATATATTCGCTCTACTAAAATAAGCATATTTTTCTGTATTATCTTAAACTCTGTTTTTTTCTATTTTTTTCAAAAATCAAATAAACAATTTCAAAAATAACATTCCACTCCAAAAATGTCAAATAAAATACCCTTATCTTTCTTATACTTTGTTTCTAATTTTTTTACTTAATTCCGAATTTAAAGAAATATTTTCATCTAAATCTCCTGTTTTATCTAATTGATATTGATACATAATTTCTTTTTTTACTCCCAAATTTATCAACAAAAGTGTTCTGCATCCTGTAATTTTTATTTCTTTTAAATTTAATTTTTTTCTAAAGTTTTTTTCATCTAAATTATACTCAATCTTATTACCGTTAATCAAAAAAATATGTTTCTGGTTTGACACCATATTTTTCCTTCATAAGAATCTGTTTCCTCAATATAGCCAATCCAATTATTATTAATTTTAGATAATCCATCTAAATACAAAAATTAAATCTTCAGGTTTTGTCTTATCTACAAGTTTATAAACTTCATGTTCCGAATCCGAGCTTAAAGTTCTCTTTATCAAAAAAATTTTTTTGATATTTCAAGTTCGCTGTTACGATTAACTGTGTCATAAGGAAAAACGAAGATACCTAACAAATAATAATGATAAAATTGTAAATGCGATAAGAAAAATTAAACTTTCGTTTTTGAAACAAAAAAACCAGAAAGTTAATAAAATTAATATTGAATTATAAAAGGGATAACAAGACAAATCCCCAAGTTATATTTGTATCTGCAAAGCATATTTTTCTCCTTAATTTCTATATATTTATGACCCTTTTATTTTTTTCAGAAATACTTTTTAAAAAAACTATCATAAATCTCAAGTTTATCATCAAGATTTTGTAAATATTTTTTTGCCACTTTTTCAATTTCTATGTTTACATATTTTTTTATGATTTGTCAAAATTTTCATTCTTTCTTTTTATCGTTCCGTTCCCTTCATATCGTAAATCAGAATATTTTCTTAATTTCACTCAATTTCATTCCCATGTCTTTTTAATCTTTTTAACATTTTTTTATCCATTCAATATCAGTTTCATCGTATATTCTTCTATTCTTTTTCGTCTCTTTTTACACGAAACAGGTCCTTTTTTTCATAAAACCTTATTGTATATGGAGTTAGCCTGTTTTTTTCTGAAAATTCCTTTATTTGCATTATTTTTTTAGCTCCCCTTTCAAAAACAATTTACAAAACTATTATACAACAAAAAAAAGGCTACTGCAAAATACAATAGCCTAAATTCATCATTTTATTTCAAATTATCTTTTAAAAAAAACTTTCAAATTTATCAAATGGAATTACATGATTTTTTTCCACCATCATATAAATCTGTATGCACTGCACCTTTTACAATGTATAATTCCTTATTTTTATTTCCCAATGCTTTATAGGCATCTTCTGAGAAATATCTTGAATGTGCATTTTCACCAGCAACTATTAAAGTTGGTGTTCTCATTTCAGAAGCATATTCTAATATAGGCATATTAATTAATGGTAACATTCCAGTTGTTGTCCAACCACCATTTGGGTTAGAATTTACTGAACGAGGGTGGAATCCTCTTTTTGTTGTGTAATAATCTGAGTAATCAGCAACAAATTTTGGTGTATCTTTTGTTATTTGATCTTGTCTTAAATTAACAGGTGGTACTACATCAGAATAATTATTTTCAACGGCTTTCCATCTAGCTTCATTCAATTGTTTTTTCAAATTATATCTTCCTTCTGCATCAACCGAATCGTTGTAACCTTTTTGCAGAAACTCTTGTCATATCGTACATAGTAGAAGTTGCAACTGCTTTAATACGAGTATCTGAAATTGCCGCATTTAAAGCAAATCCTCCCCAACCGCAAATTCCTAAAATTCCGATTTTATCTCTATCAATAAATGATTGTGTTCCTAAGAAATCAACTGCCGCACTAAAATCTTCTGTATTAATTTCAGGTGATGGAACATTTCTTGGCTGTCCTCCACTTTCTCCTGTATATGAACCATCAAACGCTAATGTTACAAATCCTCTTTCTGCCAATGTCTGAGCATATAGTCCTGATGATTGCTCTTTAACTGCTCCAAATGGACCTGAAATTGCTATTGCGGATAGTTTTTGATTTCCAATATTTTTTGGAACATACAAATCCCCAACCAGAGTTATTCCATAACGATTTTTAAACATAACTTTCGTATGCTCAACTTTATTACTTTCCGGGAAAATTTTATCCCATTTTTGTTCTAATTTTATACTCGAATCTTTCACTTGTTTAATTGCAGGTATTGCCATAATATTTCCTCCTATACTCATTATTCCCTAATATTGTAGTTATTAATAATCTTTTTCTTAATATTGTTATCACATTCCTTTGTTTTTGATATTTTATTTCTTTCGTTTTTTTCACAAGTGAATTGTACATCATTTTTTTAACTATTTCAAATACTTCTAATTTATATATAACTATAATTTTTAGTTATAATTAGAAATGTATATTTTCAAATTTTCTAAAAAAATTTTTTTGAAACATTTGATAAAGTTTGATTTTTTTCCAAATAATACTCATCTCTGTTTCAAGCTCCGGTTTTAATGGAATAAATTTCAAATTGCTTTTCACTCGTATTTATTATTCCATCAAAGCATAGAACGCTTCCAATATTTTGCTTTGCCATTAATGATGCATTATAAAGTAAGTTAAAAGTACCTACAACATTAAAATTTTTCTATACTTTTTCCTATCCAGCCAGCTAAAAATTATCCACATTTGTTTGTTTTTGAAATAATTAAAGGAATATTTTCTAAATCTTTGGACAAAAATATAGTCTTTTTTTGCAAGAAAATTATCCTTTCTCACAAGTAATCCCCATTTATCACACCAGGGCAAACTCAAATGCTCATATTTACTTTTATCCACAAACCCAAATGTAATTGCAAAATCTAAAGTTCCATTATCCAGTTTTAAAAGTATTTCGTCTGCATTTCCACTAGTAACATTTGTTTTTATATTTGGATAATCAATCATCATATCATTAATAATCTTAAAAAAATATGTCCCATTTGAGCACTCTCACCTGCACCAATATTTATCTCTCCTCCAATAATATCTTCTTGTGTCAAGTTGGCAACTGTCGTATCAACTAATGCTAAAAATTTCTTTTTCGCTTTTTGTTAAAAAAATAAACACCATCTTCTGTTAAAGTAATATTCCGATTCCCTCTTTTAAAAAGAGTAACACCCAATTCTTCTTCCAAATTTTTTAATTGTTTTGAAAGTGCTGGCTGTGAAACATAAAGAATTTTAGCCGCATTAGAAATATTTCTTTCTGTTGCCACAACTAAAAAAATATTTTAAAACTCTTAATTCCATTTTTTGTCTCCTTTTTTACTATAACTAAAACTAATAGATGAATATTAGTTATAAATATTAGATATTTTTATTGTTTTATATTATACTAAATATGTAAAAATAAAAACAACTTAAAGAAAAAAATTTTGGAGGAAAAAAATGGAAACTTTATTAGAAAAAAATTAAAAAAAGTAAAATGAAATTTTTGAAAGATGATGAACTTTTTAAAGAAATTCATATCGCCAAAGGGGAAAATGAAAAAAATTGATTGCTGAAATGAATAATGGATATAAAACAAATGAAGAAAAAAATTAGAGTATCTTGAAAAAAATAACTGGTAAATCAATTAATAAATCCGTTACAGTTTCTTTACCATTTCAAACTGACTTTGGAAAACATATTTCTTTTGGAAAAAATATTTTTGTGAATAAAGAAGCAATATTTGTTGATTTAGGAGGAATTACAATTGAAGATGATGTGCTTATTGGACCTAAAGTTTCACTGCTCACTGTAAATCATATTTTTAGAACCAAGCAAAAGAAGAGGACTTACGACTGGAGAAATTATTATAAAGAAAAATGCTTGGATTGGAGCTGGATCTACAGTTTTAGCGGGAGTAACTATTGGAGAAAATTCAGTCGTTGCAGCAAATTCAACTGTTACAAAAAATGTGCCTGATAATGTGATTGTAGCTGGGACACCTGCAAAAAAATTATTAAAAAAACTTTAATTTTTGGAAAAATATTTCAAAAACTCTTGACTTATACTATACTCTAACTGTTATCCTTTATTTATCAAATTTATGGAGGTAATAACTATGAAAAACAAAATATACTGTTATAACAGGAGCAAGTTCGGGAATAGGAAAGGCTGTGGCTCTAAAATTTGCAGAAAGAAATAAAAAAATCTTATTCTGATTGCACGAAGAAAATAATTTTACTAGAAAGATCTAAAAAGCGAAATTTTGAAGAAAAATCCTAATTTGGACATTATTGTAATAGATTTTGACTTAACTGATGTCGGTAAAATCCCTGAACTATATTCAAAATTAAACAATTATCACATTGAAACTTTAATAAACAATGCTGGATTTGGAATGTATGGTGATGTAAAAGAGCAGCCTTTAAATAAAATTTCAGATATGCTTCATCTCAATGTAGAAGCATTAACTTTGTTATCTTCCTTATACGTCCAAGATTACCACAACGAAAAAGGATCTCAATTAATCAATATCTCCTCAGCAGGAGGCTACACAATCGTCCCGAACGGAATTGTCTACTGTGCCACAAAATTTTACGTAAACGCCTTCACAGAAGGACTCGCACTAGAATTAAAGCAAAACAACGCACAATTAAAAGCAAAAGTCCTAGCACCCGCTGCAACCAAAACTAACTTTGGAAATGTCGCAACTGGTAAAACTGATTTTGATTATGATAAATCTTATCCAAACTATCATACATCCGAAGAAATGGCAGATTTTCTCATTCAACTTTACGAAAGCGACAAAACTGTCGGTTACATCAGCCGTGAAACTTTTGAATTTAACTTATCCGATGGATTTTTTCAAAATGCGTTTAGTTCTAAAAATAATGTGAAAATTTTAAATATTAGTTTTTTTATTGTTGATTTTCCTAAAAAAAATATTATAAAAATATACGAAAAATTATTATTTAGGGAGTGATTTTATGAAAAAAATTATATTTTTTTATTTTTCTTTGTTAATTTACAGTTTAAGTTTTTTTCTGACTAACATTGACCAAATATCTTCTAAAGTTTGGAGATGTCCTTATTCTGTTGACAAAACTTTTTAAAGGTCTTACTTATGTAAAAATTCTTAAATGAAAATGGCAAGCCGTCTATTTCAGTTAGCATATTGGATAATCGTGCAGCATTAAAAAAACAGGAAAAGTTTCGCTTGAACTTTCACAATTAGATTACGAAGTAAAAGAAAATGAAAAATTCTATCTATTTTACAAACTTAAATGATAAAAACACAAGTTTTTTTCAGATTACAAATTATCTTATTCGTTTGATAAAAAAATAGACCTAAAAATGGATTTATATCGTATTTCAGATAACAAGAAACTTTGCAGTCTTATAACAAATTAATTTTTTATAAATTATAAATACAGGACATCATTTTAACAATGCCCTGTTTTTTTTATTATTCCAGTTTTTTTCCCTAATATACTCATTCCCATAAAACGCCCAAGCCAACTGCCCAGTCATCACAATCCAAATCAGCGGTTCGCAAATCATTACACCGAAATATCCTAATTGCGGCACAATAAAAATTACGAAAATTATTTTCCCAAAAAATTCGATTATACTGGAAACTAGGGGGATTACTTTTTCTCCTAGAGCTTGTAGAGCGTATCTTAAGTTGAATAAAACGCCTAATATTGTGAAAAATGGAGAGGCGATTTTTAGGTAGGTTGAGCCGTTGTAAAGGACTACTTCGGAGTTTGAGCCAGACATTAGGTGAATCATATTTTTTGAAAATAGGTAAACGAAAATTGTGATTCCGATTGCAAAAAAGATGTCCATTAGGTTTGCGTAAAATACACCTTTTCGTATTCTGTCGACTCTGTCGGCTCCTTTATTTTGAGAAACGAAGGTTGCTAGTGCAAGTGCCATTGTTGTTAGTGGAATGTTGCAAAATCCCATTAATTTTCTTGCCGAAGTGTGTCCAGCGATGATTAAATAACCAAATCCATTTATTGCGTATTGTAAAATTAGTGATCCTGTTAATACAATTGCAATCATTAATCCCATTGAAATTCCTTGTCCGAGCAATTCTCTGTATAATTTTTGCGTCGAATCGGAAATGTTTTTTTCTTGGGATTAAAAATTGGTTCTTTTATGTAAATGTAAATTACGCTTAAAATTACAGATATTGCTTGTGCGATAACAGTTGCGACTGCTCGCACCACCAATTCCCATTTTTTTAGGGAAGTTATGAAATAAATATCAAGAAAAAAATATTTCAAAATTGAGGCAATTACTAAAAAAATACAAGCGACATAAAACTGTTTCCGATTGCTCTCAAAAGTCCTGATGACAAGTTATAGGAAAAAGTTACTCCTATGAACATTGTTATAATATTTATGTATTCAAACGCTTCATTTATGATATTTTCAGGTGTGTGTAAAATTTTTAGCAATGGCATTAAAATAAATCTTGATAAAATCATTACGGCAATTGTTACCATAAGTCCAATAACAATCGAACCTGCAACCGATTTTTTCAAAAGATTTTTATTATTCGCTCCGTAACTTCTAGCTGCAACCATACTAAGCCCATTCCCAATTCCAAGCGCAAAACCGAAAATTAGCTCAAAAATTGCTGCTGAGGCCCCAATTGCTGCAAGTGAATCGTCTCCTAAAGTGTGTCCAACAATAGCAATGTCCGCCATATTGTAAAGTTGCTGAAAAATATTTGACACTAAAATCGGTATCGAAAAAATCAGTAGTGATTTTAAAATGCTGTCGTTTATTAAATCAACAGAAAAAAATTAAATTTTTTTCATTTTTTCTCCTTTCTTTTTGTTTTTTCATACTAAAACCCCATTAAAAAAAAATGATTTTTCTATTTACTTTTCTGACAATGGATCTTGACCCCTTGTTAAACAGAATTATAAAAACTCCATTGTTTTTAATAGGGAATAGTATCAAATTGTAAAATTTTTATTCTTGTTTGTAAAATAATTTTTTTGTAAATTATGGAAATTTTTTTCATTTTTTTATTTTTTTCTAAAAAAAGTCTTTCATATCAGTAAAAAAATAGGTATTTCCAATTCAATTTCCTCTTTACTCGCAGGATGTGTAAATTTTACCTTGTAAGCATGTAAAAAAATTGTCTATTTATCCCAAGCTCTTTATTTAATCCATTTCCATAAAGCTCATCTCCAACAATTGTGTGCCCAATCGATTTCAAATGCACACGAATTTGGTGCGTTCTTCCTGTAAAAAGCTCACATTCCACAAGTGTCACATTTTTTTCAGGATAAGTTTTTCAACACTTTTACAGCCGTTTTCGCATACT